>Ga0265294_10000580_pt1 | contig 48864 bp, 41 predicted proteins | sample MunlanPumphouse3_FD_192504 | JGI IMG/M metagenome (GOLD analysis project Ga0265294, IMG submission 192504) | Groundwater microbial communities from a municipal landfill in Southern Ontario, Canada - Pumphouse #3 | ecosystem: Environmental > Aquatic > Deep subsurface > Groundwater | place...
TAGATACAAAAGTAACATCGGTCATATACATTAATTCGGATTGGTGTGCTCTTTGGAATGCTGTGTCTTGTAATTGTTGCAATGTGATTTCCAAAGGATCAACGTTGTTGTAGCTGGAAATTTTTCTCTCAATATTGAATTGTGGTTTGTATTCCATGTAACCGTAATAGTTGGTTAATTTGCCGTAAACGCCGGTAATTTTGTCACCAACTGCCAATGGAGTAGTAATTATTCCGTCTTGGTCGTAAATGAACAAAGCAGCGGTTTCATCTTGAATACATTTTTGATGTTTGTAGGAAGTAACAGCTGTTACAACTGCTTCGCCGGTATATTTGTAAATAATAGCATCGGTGGTATTGACGGTAATATTGCTGATGTCGTACAAAGCTCTTAATTCGGCGAGGGTAGCCACTTCGGTAAAGCTGACGCAAACGGCGGATAGATTCACCACTTTGTCGGTAGCCAAGTCGCTGTTGCTAAAAGTAAGGGTGCCGGTATAATTTCCGACGGTGGCAGCTGAGAAAGTAATGGGAAGCACAACGCCATCTTGAGACAATAAGTCGGTATTGTTCAAGGTAGTAGTGGTAGTGGTAAATTCGGCACCGCTGATAGCTACGGTGGTAGTACCGCCGGCTGTCAGGTTAAAACCGCGAACCGTCAAGTTCTCGGTAACGGGATCATTCACTCTGACATTTCCGAAATCCAAGTTTGCGTTGCACGAAATAGCGGGTGAATCATTGATTTCAATAACAATATCATCTAAGAAGAATCTGCCTTTAGCGGCTTGTAACCCTTCAAATTTGATGGTCGTAGCGGCGGTACCTCCGGTGCAATAAACATCAAAATCGCTCATGGTATAAGCAGCTGAATTGCTTAACCCCGGAACAATCGTCACGTCACCATTGACATAAATTTTCAGCTTGGTGGAATCGCCGCTCCAAGCCATTGATTTAAAATGGATAACAAAATTTCCGTTATTGCCAGATAAGTCGATGACAGGTGTTTGAAACCAGCCCAGAGCAGTTGCTGTTCCAAGTTTCATTTTGCCATACGCTGGATACATTTTGTCGCCAGTCCATCCCGGTGTTTGCGTGTAAGTATCCAAATCCGTGGCAACGAGCGCGGTGTTACTGGCACCGCCACCTTGGTTTCCTCCCAGTTCGTTGAGAGCATCAAAATTTTCGGAAAGAACGACTGGCTGAGCAGAGAGCGTACTCATTCCGAAAAACATCATTGCGGTCATCAAAACCGCTAAAAAATTGTAATGTTTTTTCATAAATTTTATAATTATAATTGGTCTAAATTTCCCATTTTTTTCAGGTGACAAAAATACACTATTTTTTGAAATAATGACACATAGTCAACAAAGTTTGTCATTAATTGTTCATGTCGCCGTTTTTGCCGAATCGGTACTCGGGCAAAGTATTTTGACTGAGTCATGCCATTTCTTAGTTGATGTATTTATACATTTTGCTAGTCACAACTTCTCTATGCTCCAATCAATACAAATAAGAAATAGTATTACAACCATTTGTAAATGAACTAATTGCATTAATAAATAATTTTGAAAAGGATTCTGATCGTCATAAAAAAACCAGGTGCGTCGTTGCTGATTGAACATTCAAGGCAAGCGGGAGATAGATTTAAACAATCAGTTGCTGATTAGTGAGTTGTAGTAAAACGACAAAAAAATGCATTAAAAATAAGAATAGTGACGATAACAATAAAAAAAAGTGTACTTTTGCAGTTCAAAAAAATAAAGTAACTGGAATGTAGCATTTAGTGTTATCCGTAGCAAAGGAAAGGAGTGAAAAATGGTTGATACCATTAGTTTTGGAGTGCTGAAATGGCATCATATAACAGATCCCACGGTAGAGGATTTGGATTTTTTGAAGGACAATTTTCATTTTCACCCTTTGGATATTGATGACTGTTCGAGTTTTGTGCAACGTCCCAAGATTGACGTTTACGATGATTATTATTTCTTAGTTTTGCATTTTCCGTTAATGGATAAGCGCACAAATCTTGTGCGAACCGAGGAAACCAAAATCTTTTGGGGTCACGATTTCATCATTACGGTTGGGAACTCCCATTATGTGGTTCAAGACCTTTTTAATCTTACCAAAATTGATCCGTCAGATATGGAAAGCGAAGGAATCGGCGGAACGAGTGACGGTATATTATATAAGGTATTATATAGAATGATGAAAGAGACTTTTCTGCTGGTTGAGCGACTTGGCACGGAACTCGAAACCATTAATCGCGACTTGTTTAGCAGAAAATCGGAAAAAACCATTGAACATATTTCCGTTTTTAGGAAAAATATTATCCAATTAAATACGATGTTTAAACCGCAACTTCGTCTGTTTCACAATTTTGAATCCGGCGAGATAAAGGGCTATGTTGAAGATATGGAAGATTATTGGGGTAATATTTTGGACTTTTACCAAAAAATGTGGGATATGGTTGATGATTACGGTGAACTTGTGGACGGGCTGTCCAATACATTTGATTCTTTACAGGCAAATCGAACCAACGAAATTATGCGCGTCCTGACCATCATTTCCACTATCGTCCTGCCACTTACCTTCATTACCGGACTCTACGGAATGAATGTTGAATTGCCACTGGCCCAATACCCTATTGCCTTTTGGTTCATTCTTGGAGTTTGTCTCCTTACCATTCTCTTCCTCCTTCTTTTCTTTAGAAGAAAAAGATGGATGTAGCCTCTTCTTGTTGCCTGTCAGGCAACATTTTTTTTATTCTCAGGTTTACAATCCGTCATTTCTTGAATATTTCATTAAAATATACTAATATGAAAAAAATTCTTCTTTTAATCACCGTTTGTTTAGTAACAATTTCATTATCAGCACAAATTGGCCGCCAATCACCTGCAAAAATCTATCGCCCTTCTCCCCTGCCCCCTACTACTACTGGCGTAACTGATTATTCTACCATGCTTTACAAAATTGAATCAATCAGTTACAGATATGAATTTTTATATGATGAATTTGGCAATTTAGCGCAAGAATTATACACTTACATAAATGATGAATCATCGAATTTCAAGTGTACCTACACATACGATGACAACCAAAATATGTTGAGGCGCAATATTTATTCTTGGTCAAATGGCGACTGGTTTTACAGTAGCTACGAAGAATTTACCTATAACGATTTAAATCAACGAATTACGCGAACCAATGCCAATAATTTCGGAGAAGGATTCACCATTGGCGGAATTGGCTATTATGAATACAATGAAGACGGAAACTTAGCTTCATATCTCCAACAAATCAATATGGGCAACTACTATGATGATCTTGACTCAATGGTTTATTTATATGATGAAGATCAAAAATGGGTGGGCTTCGAATCATATTCCGTTGAGGGCAATGTATGGTCACTTTACTATCGGAGCGAAATGACTTATAATCAGAACAATAAATACGATAGTCTCATTGATTTATTCTTAACAGATGGCGTGTGGGAACTCAATACCAAGTATCATTGGACTTACAATAGTGAAAACAATCCGGAAGAACGCAATTATCATATCACCGACGGAAATGGCGGCTGGTCGTCCCCACAAGATAAATATGTTTTCAGATACAGATCAGACCTTGAATCGGAAAACGTGTTATTCCCTTATGCAGCAAGTATTTACAATGAATGGGAAAATCGGTTTGGAGCCTCTGTTCCCGTTGATGAAGAAGATTGGTGGACAATTAACCTGAATGACAATCAACTCACCTATATTGAAACCTCCACTTACTATTACGCACCATTTCACGCCGGTATTTCCGATAACCGCAAGGCGAGCTACACCGTTTCCCCGAATCCCGCGCAAGATCAACTCCAATTGGATTTTGGCAATGAATCCAATGTAAACGTTATGTTCTATGACATTTCCGGGAAATTGCTCAATCAATATATGGTAAACCATTCAGAGACCATCTCTTTGGCTAATTACCCCCAAGGGATATACCTAATGAAAGCCTACTCGAACAATCAATTAATTGGTACAGAAAAAATTATCAAATATTAACGCATTTCAGTTTCGTTGTGTGCAGATTTATCGTAATGATTTTCGGATTTTGCTTGAATAAAAACTACTGCGAAAATGCCGCCGATTCGCATACGAATGAGATAAAAAAAATAATAAATTTTATTTTGCAGAAAAAGTAATTTATAATAAAAAAAATTGTATTTTTGCAGCCCGAAAATAAGAATGATAAAATATTAAAAGAGAAGATTATTATGTATTTGACACCTGAAGTTAAACAAAACATTTTTAAGGAAAACGGAAAAAACGAAGTAGATTCCGGCTCACCGGAAAGCCAAGTAGCTTTATTCACATTCAGAATTAAGCATTTGACCGAACATCTTAAACTGAATCACAAAGATTTAAGTACCAAGCGTTCGCTGATTGCCTTGGTTGGAAAAAGAAGAAAAATGTTAGATTATTTGAAAAAACAAGATATTGAACGCTATAGAGCTATTATCAAGAAACTTGGTTTAAGAAAATAACCTTATTTTTAAAGGTCTCTAAAAAAGGCAATTTTTTCAAATTGCCTTTTTTATATTTATTATACTCATAAAAACGAAACAAATATGATTGGAATCAACAAAACATTTGACTTGGGCGATGGTCGAGAAGTCATGATAGAAACAGGTAAATTAGCAAAACAAGCTGACGGTTCTGCCGTTGTAAAAGTTGCGAATACCATGCTTTTGGCGACTGTTTGCTGCAAAAAAGAAGCCGTTGAAAACACGGATTTTATGCCCTTGCAAGTTGAGTATCAAGAAAAATACGGTGCTGTAGGTCGCTTCCCCGGCGGTTTTTTTAAACGCGAAACCCGCCCGTCGGAATACGAAATCTTAATTGCACGCTTGGTAGACCGCGCTTTACGCCCACTCTTCCCCGATAACTTCCACGCCGAAACACAAGTCCTCGTGACTTTAATCTCCGGCGACAAAAACAACCTCCCTGACGCTTATGCAGGCTTGGCTGCCTCCGCCGCCTTAGCCGTTTCCAATATCCCATTCCTCGGTCCTATCTCCGAAGTGAGAGTTGGCAGAATTGACGGCAAAATGGTCATCAACCCGACTGTGGAAGAGATGGAAAATTCAGACATCGACATGATTGTTGCCGCTTCAATGGACAATATCATGATGGTAGAAGGCGAAATGAAGGAAATCTCCGAAGCCGATATGGTAGAAGCGCTCAACGTGGCTCATGCTGCCATCAAAATTCAATGTCAAGCTCAATTGGACTTGGCTGCGATGGTCGAAAAGGCAAACCCAAAACGCGAATACTGCCACGAAACTAACGACGATGATTTGCGCGAATTCGTCAATAAAGCTACCTACGACAAAGTTTATGCTGTAGCCAAATCCTTTATGGGGAAACAAGAAAGAAATGACGCTTTCGACCAAATCGCCACCGAATTGATGGAATCTATTCCCGAAGAAGAAAGAGAAGAAAAAAAATATATGGTTAAACGCTATTTCCACGATGTTCAATATCACGCTGTTAGAAATATGATTTTGAACGAACGCGTAAGATTGGACGGCAGAAAGTTAGACCAAATTCGCCCTATCTGGATAGAAACCGATTATCTTCCTTCTGCTCACGGCTCTGCCATCTTTACCCGCGGCGAAACCCAATCTCTCTCTTCCTGCACCTTAGGTACCAAGTTGGACGAACAAACCATCGACGGTGCCGTTATTGAAGGAACCAGCCGTTTTATTCTTCATTATAACTTCCCACCGTTCTCCGTTGGCGAAGTAAAACCGATCAGAAGCACCGGCAGACGCGAAATTGGTCACGGCAACTTGGCACACCGTGCTTTGAAACCGATGATTCCTTTTGATGATCCTGAATTTCCTTATACCGTAAGATTAGTTTCCGACATCTTGGAATCTAACGGAAGCTCCTCAATGGCAACCGTTTGCGCCGGCACCTTAGCTCTTTACGACTGCGGTGTTAAAATGAGAAAACCTGTTTCCGGCATCGCTATGGGTTTAATTACCGACGAAAAAACCGGCAACTATGGTATTCTGTCCGACATTTTGGGCGATGAAGACCACTTGGGCGATATGGACTTTAAAGTTTGTGGTACCGCCGACGGTATTACCGCCTGCCAGATGGATATTAAAGTAAACGGTCTTTCTTCCGAAATTATGGCAGAAGCACTGGAACAAGCTCGCAGAGGTCGTTTGCACATCTTGGGCGAAATGAAAAAAGCCATCGCTGAACCGCGCGAAGATTACAAACCCTTTGTTCCTCGTATCGTTAAAATGCAAATTCCTCGCGACCAAATCGGTGCCGTTATCGGACCCGGAGGGAAAATTATTCAAGAATTACAACGCGAAACCAATACCGTTATCAATATTCAAGAACAAGACAATTTCGGCGTGATTGACATTGCCGCCGCCAATATTGATGATATCAACGCCGCGATAGCTCGTATTAAAGGCATTGTCGCTGTTCCCGAAGTAGGTGAGATTTACGAAGGTAAAGTGAAAAATATCCAATCTTTTGGCGCATTCGTGGAAATACTCCCCGGCACTGACGGATTGTTGCATATTTCCGAAATCGAACATCGCAGATTAGAAAAAGTGGAAGATGTCCTGAAGATTGGCGATATGATCACAGTTAAATTGATTGCGGTTGACGATAAAGGTAAATTGAAATTGTCCCGCAAAGTATTACTCCCTAAACCGGAACCCAAAGCGAAAAATTAATCTTTTGCTTTAATAATATTAAGATTTATACGAAATTCATTATGATGATAGGCTATTCGCCAAAATCATCATAATGAATTTTTTCTTGCGGAACTCCCAATCTATCCAGCATCTTTAATACTGCCTGCAACATCATCGGCGGACCGCAAATGTAATACTCAATATCTTCAGGGTTTGCATGAGACTTTAAATATTGGTCAAAAATTACTTGATGAATGAACCCAATATGTCCCTGCCAATGGTCATGCGGCTGCGGGTCGGAAAGGGCAACATGAAATGAAAAGTTGCTATTATTAGCTGCAATTTCCTCAAAATCATTTATATAAAACAACTCCTGCACCGAACGTCCGCCATACCAGAATGTCGTTTTCCGTTGCGTGTGTTTGGTTTTAAATTGATCGAAGATATGGGAGCGCATCGGAGCCATTCCTGCACCACCGCCAATGAACATCATTTCGTTATCGGTATCTTTCACAAAGAATTCTCCGTAAGGACCGGAAACCATGACTTTATCGCCCGGGCGAAGCGAATAAATGTATGACGAGGCAATTCCAGGGTTTATTTTTTCAAAACGGTTTTTTTTGTGATTAAAAGGGGGCAACGCAATGCGCACGTTCAGCATGACAATCCGATTCTCTTCCGGGTAATTTGCCATGGAATAAGCTCTTACAGTCGGCTCACTATTATTCATTTGCAAACCAAATAGTTGCATTTTTTTCCAATCGGCGCGGTATGGGTTATCAAAGTCAATATCTTTAAAAGCGATTTTAGTCGCAGGGACATCAATTTGTATATAACCGCCAGAGCGAAAATCAAGTGTTTCATTATCAGGGAATTGAAGTATTAATTCTTTAATAAAAGTGGCGACATTTCGATTGGAAACGACCGTACATTCCCATTTTTTAATTCCAAAAAACTCTTTAGGAATTTCAATTTCCATATTCTCCCTAACTTTTACCTGACAAAAGAGGCGATAGTTATCGGCAGCCATTTTTCTTGAAATATGAGCCATTTCGGTTGGCAAAATATCTCCGCCGCCAGATAGTACTTTCCCTTTGCATGTCCCGCAAGTTCCGCTGCCCCCGCAAGCCGACGGTACAAATACTTTCTCATCGGAAAGTGCCTGCAACAACGAACAACCGCGCTCGTGCTCAATCACTTTTTCTCCATTAATTTTAATCTGCACCTTCCCCTCCGGTACCAATTTTTTGCGGACAAACAGCAAAATTGCCACTAATGTCCAAATCAGAAGGAGAAAAATCAAAACTGCCGCAATCACTGTTAAAACTGTCATCGTATAACGCTTTAAATTCCCAAAAATGCCATAAAACCTATTCCCATCAAGCCGGTTATGATATACGCAATTCCGTTCCCTTGCAAAGGTTTCGGAATATCCGAATATTTCAATCGGTCACGAATGGCTGCAAACGCTACAATTGCCAGCATCCAACCAATACCTGAACCTAAGGCATAAACAAAACTATGTGTAACATCAGGAAAATTCTTTTCCTGCATAAATAAAGAACCACCCAAAATTGCGCAATTCACAGCTATGAGCGGCAGAAAAATCCCCAACGCCTGATACAAAGAGACTGAAAATCGCTCGATTACCATCTCCAATAATTGTACAATAGCGGCAATGACAGCGATAAAAATAATTAAGGTAAGGAAAGACAAGTCTACATTTACCCAATCCGCCGAAATCCATTTCAACGCCCCACTTTGTAACAAATATTTATTAATCAAATAATTGACGGGCATTGTGATGATCAATACAAAACAAACTGCCACACCCAAGCCAAAAGCAGTCTTGACATTTTTTGAAACTGCCAAATATGAACACATGCCTAAGAAATAGGCAAAAATCATATTATCAATAAAAATTGAACGAACAAAAATATTAGCTAATTCCATTATTTCACTTGTTTTAGTTTTGAATTTCGCATCCATATCAGCACTCCGACCAGAATCAGAGCCATTGGCGGCAAAATCATTAAACCGTTATTCATGTATCCATGTTCATAAAAAGAAGCCGGAATAATCGGATAATTCCAAAGTGTTCCGGAGCCAAGCAATTCACGACAAATTGCCACAACCGTCAATACCAAACCATACCCCAAACCATTGAAAATACCATCAAAGAATGATGGAACTGGCGCGTGCGACAGCGCAAATGCCTCTAATCTGCCCATAATGATACAATTTGTTATGATAAGTCCCACAAAAACCGACAACATTTTACTAATATCATACACAAAAGCTTGGAGAAATTGGTCAACGATAATAACTAAAAAAGAGACAATCAATAGTTGAACAATAATCCGTATGCGCGGTGGTATTGTATTGCGAATCAATGAGATAACAAAATTTGAAAAAGCGCAAACAACGGTCACGGAGAGTGCCATGACTACTGCGGGTTTAAGTTGGGCAGTGACAGCCAATGCGGAACAAATGCCCAGAAGTTGCACCAAAATTGGATTATCTTTGCTTAATGGTCCTAAATATTTTTTCATTTTTCAACTTCTTTAATACTTTTATAAAGCATTTCTTGCACGCCGTTACTGGTGATGGTAGCACCGGAAATGGCATCAACGCGATTGGCATCTTCCACTCCCCCACCCGACTTGGCTTTTTGCAATATCTTGATAGATACGAACTTACCATTACTATCGTATATTTTTTTCCCAATAAAGGAATCAGCAAATTTTTTCTCCGTAATGTTGGCACCCAATCCGGGAGTTTCCGATTTGTGCGAAAAAACGGCTCCTTTGATGGTATTGAAATCGTCAGCCAAGACCACATAACCCCATATTTTTCCCCATAATCCCTTTCCATCGACAAAGATGACGGTTCCCTGCGTACCATCGGCGCATTGAATTGTGTACATTTCGCGCTGTGTGGAACTTTCCAAGGGTGCGGCAATTTTACTAAAAAGCGGCAATGCATCTTCTTTCGCAATTTGATCATAGCCGGCAGCCTGCAATATTTGTTGAGCTTTTTCTATTTCCTGATTTTGCATTTGGCGCGGTTTCAGAGCAATGGAAACAACCGACAACAATCCTGCAATAATTACCACTAAAGCAGTGATATACAAAAAGATATATTTATTACTAAAATTTTTCATTGCTTCAAATTTTGAGTGGACAATGAGCGGGCAGCTCTTCTCTTTCTTCGGCGGATATTCTGTTGAATAACGGCGTAATCAATGAGCGGCGCGAAAATATTCATCAATAAGATGCTCAACATCATACCTTCCGGGTACCCTTTATTGAGAACGCGAATAACAATTGCCAGCGCGCCAATCAGAAATCCATAAATAAATTTTCCTGATTGTGTGTGTGTTGCAGTAACGGGGTCGGTAGCCATATAAACTGCACCAAACAAGAAACCGCCCATTAAGAGTTGTTCATACGCCGGTATTGACATGGCCGGCGTGATACCCAGTACATTAAAAAGCGACCCCATTGCCAAACCGCCCACAATTACAGAAAGCATGATCCGCCAGCTTCCCACTTGGGTAAAAAGTAAGATGCACGCGCCCAGCGCAATAGCAATTTTAGACGTTTCGCCGATACTACCGGGTATCGTACCGATGCACATTTCAGCAATCGACGGCAAAGAATCGACGGATCCATTCATTAGCAATCCCAAAGCGGTGGCACCGCTTACGGCATCGGCTTGCTCGGCTATCCAAACGGTGTCGCCGGAAATGACTGACGGATAAGCAAAAAAGACAAATGCACGCGCTACCAATGCGGGGTTCAGAAAGTTATAGCCCGTACCGCCAAAAACCTCTTTGGCAAAAAGAACAGAAAAAGCCGTGGCTATTGCCAAAATCCACAACGGAAGTTCGGGCGGCATAATCATCGGAATGATAAAGCCGGTTACGAAAAAACCCTCCGCCACCTCGTGCTTGCGCTTTTGAGCAAAGATAATTTCTATGGTAAGCCCCACCACATAAACGACCAAAACCATCGGCAACCACTTCAAAAAACCATACCAAAAACATTGAAACAGAGTACTTTCTATACCTTGCGATAAAAAATGCTGATAGCCGATATTCCACAAACCGAAAAGCAGAGGCGGAAACAATGCTATCATGACCGTTATCATAATGCGCTTCATGTCCACTGCATCGCGAATGTGACTTCCACCCTCCGTAACCGTAGCGGGCGTAAGCAAAAAAGTATCTATGGCATCATATAACGCCCGAAAGGGATACAAAGTCCTCCCTTTTTCAAATTTACGTCCTAATTTTTTACTCCACCGATTCAAAAAATCCATTGTCTCAACCAATTAATTGTTTTTTAAATAAAAAAGAGCATCGCGGATGATTTGCTGGCAGTTCATTTTAGAAGGACAAACTACCTCACACAAAGCAAAATCCTCATCATCAACTTCATAAATACCCAAATTTTCCATCATTTCAATATCTTTTGTGATACAGGCTTTTAAAAGCGACAACGGAATTATGTCAAAAGGGAACACTTTTTCATAAATGTCAGTCATGACAAAATTCCGGTGTCCTCCTTGCAAAGAAGTCGAAAAATCATACTTATCACGAATTCCCAACCAAGATAAAAAGGTATGCGACAAACTCCATTTTTTCAAACCCGGCAACAGCCAGCCCATGAACTCGCGCTCGCCGCCTTCGGGAATCATCGTTATCTGACTATCATAAAATCTTACCGAAGGAAAATCAAATAATTGGCTACCTGTCAGAATGTTACCGCTTATTTTTCTTACTTTTCGTTCTCCTTTTATATCAAATAGTGAGGAACAATCCGCGCCATAAATCATTTGCCAATAGGCAGGTTTGTCAATACATGGTCCGGTTACGGCAATTATTTTTTCAAAAGAAAGCTCATTTTTCAAGAAAAGGTGACCGATTGTTGCAACATCTTGCGGTTGAATATACCAAACTGTTTCGCCCTTATTGATAGGCGAAATCTTGTGAATATGAGTTCCTACATTTCCTGCCGGGTGCGGACCCTGGAAAAAATAGTGTTCCACATCTGCGGTTGCCCGAAAAGCTATGTTGTCAAGGTCCCTATTCATACAAAGACAAAGACGCGGGCATAACATTTTTAATAATCTGATTCCTTCATAAAAATCATCAAAACGATTCTGCATCAAGAAGTTATAATCCGGTGCCAAGGGTGCGCTATCAAAACATGGAATAAAGATGGCTTTGGGCATGACTTCCGGATTGGGAATGGTAGAAAACGGTCGCTGTCGAAAAAACGGGAATAGTCCGTATTGCAAAAGAAGACGAAGCAACGAGGCACGGTCGGTGGGACGTTCCACCGACTGTGGCAAGGAGCACGTATCCGAATTACGACCCAACACAATCGCCTGAATAACGCGCTTTTCTCCTCTTACGATTTGTTTCACCGTTCCGCAAATGGGGGAAACAACTACCATTTCTGCGTTATTTTTGTCGGCAAACAAGGGCGTACCGATTTGCACTTCATCACCCTCGGCAACTAACAATTTTGGGGTCAGCCACCTAAAGTCGGATGGGTGAACATAAAAAAAATCGGGGAACAACTGATGTAGTTCCTGTTTAGCGTCTCCCTTTAATTGAATATTATAACCTTTTGATATACAGTATTTTGTTTTCACAATGAAATTTGATTATAGAACATAATTTATACTAATAGATGTTCCAATAAAATTTTAACACCAATTCCGATTAAGATAATGCCGCCGATAATTTCAGCAGATTGTTGGTAGCGATTTCCGAATTTATGACCGATAAAGGAGCCGGCAATTGAAAAAGCGAATGTCGTGATGCCAATTACGAAAAAGGAGAGAAATAAATGATTGGGTTTGAGTAAGGAGAAAGAGATTCCGACTGCCAAAGCGTCGATGCTGGTAGCAATAGACAGAAGGAGCAACTCTTTCATATTGAGAGAATAAGATTCGGATGTTTCTTTTTTATGGAAGGATTCTATCAACATTTTGCCACCGATAAAGAGCAACAAACCGAAAGCCACCCAATGGTCAAAATCGACGATGTATTGTTGAAATTGGCTACCTATCAGCCAACCTATCAAAGGCATCAAGGCTTGAAAACCGCCAAAGAAAGCAGCGATAATCAGGGAATATTTCCATTTGAACGGTCTCATACCGAGACCTTTGCAGATGGACACCGCAAAAGCATCCATAGAGACACCAATTGCAATTAGAATGACGGAAAATAGTCCCATTATTTATTAAAAAGAAAAGACGGCAGAACTGCCATCTTTTCTGAAATGATTCAATATTATTCTAATTCATGAATTACCAAGCCGGAACGAAGTTTAGGTTCAAACCACGTAGTTTTCGGGGGCATAATATTACCTGAATCGGCGATATTGATCAATTGTTGCATAGAAACGGGATACAAAGCAAAAGCGACTTCCATTTCTCCATTATCCACACGGCGGTTCAATTCGCCTAAGCCTCTGATTCCGCCAACGAAATCAATGCGTTTTGAAGTGCGCAAGTCAGCGATTCCCAGCAATTTATCCAGAACCAAATTGGACAAAATGGTAACGTCTAACACGCCAATGGGGTCATTATCATCGTAAGTCCCTTTTTTAGCGTTCATTTTGTACCAATTTCCGTCCATATACATGCTAAACTCGTGCAATTGAGCGGGTTTGTAAATATCGGCACCCATTTTTTGAACATCGAAACTTTCTGCCAACAATTGAAGGAACTCATCTTTGGAATGTCCGTTCAAGTCTTTCACAACGCGGTTATAATCAATAATTTTCAATTGGTTATCGGGGAAGATGACAGCCATGAAGTAGTTATATTCTTCGTTACCGGTATGGTTGGGATTATTTCTACGTTTTTCGCTACCTACCAAAGCGGCGGCGGCGGTGCGGTGGTGACCGTCAGCAACATACAAATAAGGAATATCGTTTTTGAAGATTTCTGCAATTCGTTGATTGGTACGAGCATCGTTGATAACCCAGAAGTGGTGTCCGAAACCGTCATCGGAAACGAAATCGTATTCTGCTTCTTGATTTTTAACGATATTGTCAACAATTGCATCTATCTCTTTATTAGCAGGATATGAAAAGAAAACGGGTTCTACATTCGCATTAGTAATTCTAACGTGAATCATACGGTCTTCTTCTTTATCCTTGCGGGTCAGCTCATGTTTTTTGATATGATTGTTCAAATAATCATCCACGTATGCGCAGCCAACGATTCCGTATTGGGTACGACCGTCCATGGTTTGAGCATAAATATAAAATTTTTCTTCGGTATCTTTTACCAAATAGCCCTCTTTTTTGAAGAGATTAAAATTCTCAACTACCTTATCATAAACTTGTTGTGAATGTTCGTCGGTACCTTTGGGAAGGTCAATTTCTGCCTTGGTAACACGAAGTAAAGAGTACGGATTTCCAGCAGCTTCCTGACGTGCTTCTTCGGAATTAAGGACATCGTATGGACGAGATGCCAATTGTTTTACAATTGATTTCGGGGGACGTAATCCTCTAAACGGTTTTACTATTGCCATAATTGATTAATTTTGGGTGATTAAAATTTGGCTGCAAAGGTACATGATTTTTCCATACAAATAAGTCCCTTTTTATCATATTTTTACGGAAAGATAAGATTTTCGCTGCTAAATTTTTTTCTCTTTTCCCAAAAGATTTTCATTTACCCAATCGGCAAAAGCGGTCAGTAATTCTTTATGATAATAATGCTTAAAAACATATTTATCGGCATCTTTATCCTGAATGATTTCAGTATTATGACGCAGCGGAAGGATTCCCTGCACGCGCCGATTCAGTTTGCGGATTTTTCTTTTTTTATTGTGAAACCCAATATTATCAATTAAATTTACATTGGGAATGATGCTATAGCCTTTTAAATTCCACAGGTGGAAGATGTATTGATAGTCCCAAATATCAATTGAATAATTTTGTAAGATACGGTAGCGCTTACTCCAGAATATTTTTTCTTTCTTTTTATTGATGTAAGGAGCCATCATTTCGCTAAAATCGACTTCTTTCAATTCGAGCATTTTCAAATCAAAACCTTTCCATCGATTTTTCCAAGTAGCGAAGCCCCAAGTGGGGGCATAAGCAGAGAAATAATAAGAGTTCTTATTCTTGCGTTCACGTTTTAACATGTTTGTTCCGCCAATATGAACAATACGCATATCATCGCGATAAGTCTCTAACAATTCTTTGCAATAAGGGAAAAAATCAACGTGTGGCAGGGTGTCATCAAACAGCACAATTCCCTCATTTTCATTTTCAAAGAACCAATTCATTGCCTGCATTAACATCTTTGATTTGCAGAGATGTTCATCTTTAAAAAGTTTATTGACTTGACAATCCCAATTAGGCATAAACACGCAACGAGCTTTGACGCACAGGGCATAATCATTTCTATCATTGGGGATTGCGCCATTAGCGGCGACATATAAACGCGATGGTTTAATCTGTTTTAAAACAGAGAACAGATTATGCGTTTCAGTGGATTGGTTATAAATAATGACTAAAACGGGGACATCAAACATAGCTACAAATTTTCGGCAAAGTTACATTTATTTTTCAAATGGAGAAATATAAAATCCACAGCTACCAATGCTGCCATGGCCTCAACGACCGGTAACACGCGCGGGGCGACCGATACATCATTTCGAACATTATTTTTAAAAAACGTTGTATTTCCTTTATAATCAATAGTTTGTTGTTCAATTTCGATAGATGGAATAGGTTTAAACGCCACTTGGAAGCAGACATCTTGCCCGTTGGTAATACCGGCTTGAACGCCGCCATCGTGGTTAGAACCGAAGGTAAAATCGTTATGTTGTTTATCATTATAGTCACTTCCGCACATGAGGGCACTTTTGAAGCCGCAGCCTATTTCAAAACCTTTGCAGGCATTGATAGAAAGCATGGCGGCGGCGAGGCGTGCATCAAATTTGTCATAAACGGGTTCGCCCAAGCCGGCGGGAAGATTCTTAATGATGCAACCCACCAGTGCGCCGGCGGAATCTCCACTCCGACTGATTGGGGCAACACTGACGACATGGGCTTGTATATCAACAGAATATTTCTTTAAGATAAGTTTGGCGATGGCACCTGCCACCACACGACAGACCGTTTGGCGCGCCGACGCTCTCCCACTCTGCTCATTGCAAGTATGTCCATATTTCTCCTTATACACGAAAGAGGCATGAGAGGGTTTAATTATTTTATCAAGCACCTCATCAATGATAACATCTTCATTTTCAATAATAAAAGCGATTGGCGAACCATTTGTATAGTTTTCATAAATGCCTGACAAAAAGCGAACACTATCTTTTTCTTTGCGCCGAGTAGAGTCTGAATGATTGGAGGGTGCTCTGCGCGATAATTCTTGTGCAATAAACACTTCATCTACATAAATACCTGACGGACAGCCATCAATGATTCCACCCACGCATTTGCCGTGTGTTTCTCCAAAATCGGTCAATCTGTAAATTCTGCCAAAAGTGTTCATGGGGTAAGCTCGGTTAGGTTTGTTCGGGAGATAGGTGCAAAAAACACGTCATATTTTGTTGTGGGACGATACGCGCTCAGCCACCTGAAATTTTTTAATTTTCTCTCTTTTTCTTCTAATTCGGAATCCGGATAGATAGTACCATCGGGGTCATTATAAAAAGTTATCGTTTCTATTTCATTATCATTCAAAATAATACGCATCTCGCTGGCAACAGTGCTATTAATACCTATCAATGAAGTATCTTCTTCCAAAATATAGTACAAACATTCGGCATTCCCGATTACATCAACGCGAGTCAGTTCTCGATTCACAATTTTGCCGGTGATGTCCATCCCTTTTATTTGATTAAACTCGGTATTATCGAATATGGAAGAGACAATAAATCCGGATCTGCGAAGATAGATATTGACATTAACCGAATCAATAATATCAAAACGGATGGTGTCGGCGGTCATCTGATTGTCGCCCGACCAAACCACCGGATTATAGTACATAATCACCAATGAATCTTCAACTAAATAAACTAAAGAATCACAAGCCCCTTGAATATCACCACGAAAGAACTTAGCACGATTGAAAGCCAACATTTCTTTCGGGTTTTGAAGAGTATCAAAAAGAACTTTTAAGGTATCGGCATGCAAATAAAGTGAATCTCTGTTTTCGATAAGAATAAGTAAGCTGCTATCGGTTACAGTAGAATAGCCTCCATTTTCAAAATATTCGATATAGTTTCCTTGAACGATATAATTTTTGGAAGAATCAATTAATTGCACATTATTCCAAGCTTCACCGTAGCTCAAACCTTTATCATAATACATACTATCTCCCACAACGTGCTGTGAATCATTGAACATCACTACATTACTAACCAATTGAGTAATATCGAATTGGGTATTGTACCAGCCTCTGTCGGTGAATATCTCGTTTTCATCTGAAATCAGATGAGTACGGGATAAAAAATAGGCGATTTGCGATTTGGTATCGAAGGCAACAGAATCGCTATTAGCTGTATATGAATTATTTACCAATAAGACAGAATCATAAAGGTGCGCCATTTTTTCATAAGTATTATAAAAACCGGTCTTACTGGTCAGCACATTTTCCTGATTCACCATTTTCCCGCCGGTGATATAATAAGCTATATCTTTATTGAGGTCATAAATGAGGCTGTCAGTATAAAGTGTTGCCGATTTATCTTTAAGAATGACGTTTCTTGAAATCGAAATCGTGCGTTGATCGCCATCATACAGCAGATATTCTCCGAACAATGTAACGGAATCATTGATAATGATCTTAATACGGCGGCTAAAAGCTTCTATTTGATTTGTGTTTCTATAATGGAAGGCAGTATCGCAATAGCCGATGGTATTTTCGTGACGAAAAACGACATTGCCGATATATTGTTCCACGCCGGGTTTTAAATTTTCATCGTATTGCAGTAAATTTGCCTCAAAATAAATTTTCTTTTGGGCTTCTAACTTTGATGAAATCAAAATTAGAAAAACGAGAAAGCATAACGATCTCAGTAATTTATTCATTGACTGCTATTTAGATTCATTGGCGGAGGGGATTGTATTTCCATCAACAGAAATCATTCTATCATCTTTGTAAACAATCGTCTTGATGATGTTGCCGTCGGTATTATAATATATTTCATCTCCGTTTTTACGGTCATTGACGTAATGATTTTTCATAGAGAGGTTTCCGTTGGCATCGTAATGTAATTGTTCGCCGGTTCCTTTGGCAAAAGAGCCTTCGCCGGCAATGGCGCCCCGTTCATCATAATATATCCATTTTCCGTCTGACAGACCATCTTTGTACGCGCCCACCGTTTTTATTCTATCTTTTCCCCACCATGAACAATAAGCACCATTTTTCTTTCCTTTGCTAAAATTGGTTTCCGATGTTTTAATTCCATTTACATCATACGTAGTTTGTTTTCCATCTAATACATCGTTACGATAAAATTCCTCGGTATCAATATTTCCGTTAAAAAAGAATTTGCGAAGGCGTCCCTCTTTTTTATCGTTTTTCATCGTCATTTCAAGGATTTTGACGCCACCTTCATCGTAGTAAACTGCCAAACCCTCTTTTTTATCACCTTTATACTCAATTTTCGATTTGAGCGAACCGGATGGGAAATACTCTTCTTTCGTTTTCTGACAGGAAACTAAAAGCACACAAGCCAAGAAGCAAAGGATATATTTATTCATTTTTACCATTCTCGGTATCGTTAAAAGATTCAACATTTTCCTGAATGACGGCGATTGGATGCAATTTTTTCTTGTTTCTATTTTTGCGCCAAATGCCGAAATCAGCGAACAAGCTGTACAAGATAGGAATCAGCACCAATGTTACCAAAGTAGAGACAGACAAACCCCAAGCGACAGTCATACCCAATGAGTTCCACATTTCAGCGCCTTCGCCTTTACCAACTGCCAAGGGGATCATCCCTAAGACGGTGGTGAGCGTAGTCATCAAGATGGGGCGGAGACGAGACTTCCCGGCGGTAACTACGGCATCGCGTACCGACATGCCACGCTCGCGGCACAGAATCGTGTAGTCAATCAGCACAATACCATTTTTAACAACGATGCCTATCAGCATCAACAATCCGACCAAAGCCATCACGCCTAACGGAGTATTGGTAACTGCCAATCCGATAAAGACGCCGGTCAGGGCGAACGGGATAGAGAACATAATGACAAACGGATAGGTAAAGGACTCGAACTGGGAAGCCATTACAATGTATACCAGCAGGACAATCAAAATCATCAAGGTGATCATATCGGAGAATGATTCTTGTTGTTCTTCCCACGTACCGCCCACGATGTAAGACAAATCGGCGGGTCTATCCATTTTGCTCAATACATTTTCGGCACCGGCCACCACGTCACTTAAAACACCGTCTTTCCCGACAATGCAGGAAACTTTGACCACACGTTCCCGATTCTTTCGTTCGATAGTAGGTGGGGTAAAGCGTTCTACGACGTTCCCCAAGTCTTTCACTCTGATTCCGGAGCCGGACGTATTATAAACCAAAATATTCTCAATGGCACTGATATCTTGTCTATATTGGGGGGCATAGCGAACTTTAATATTGTTTTCGTCACCATCTTCGCGATAATAGGAAGCAATTGCACCATTAAAACGATTTCTCACGTAAGTAGAAGCCGTGGTCAAGTTAAGACCGTTTTCCGCCAATTTTTCTCTGTCGAAATCAATTTGAATTTCGGGAACATATTCACTTCTACTGATATTCACTTCAGAACAGCCCTTTACTTTGAGCATTTGTTTTTTCAATTCTGCGGCAAATTTATCAGATGTCTCAAAATCATAGCAATACAATTCCACATCTACGCTGCTTTGACCTGCCATACCGCCACCTCCAACACTGACTTGGGATTCTGTTAATTCAGAATATTCTGCCAAATCTGCACGGATAGCATCGGCAATTTGGGTAATGGAACGCTCTCTGTCCACCTTACTGGTAAAACGCATATTGAATTTGACGATATGAGAACCTGTTTCGCCCATAATTCCGAAAGTATTGTCTTCGTCGGGCTGTCCAACAGAGAAGTTGCAAACCATTAATTCAGGATATTCTTTTTTCATGCGTTCCGTAAATTCCAGACCGAACGCACGGCTCTTTTCCATACGGGTACCGATGGGTAACTTCACTGTAGCTGACATTCGACCTTGGTCTTGGGTCGGGAAGAACTCGGTAGGAATAATTTTCATCAGGGTTAAACTTCCCAAGAAAATGGCAAGCCCTCCCACTACTACAATTGCTCTGTGCGAGACGCACCAGCCGAGTATTTTAGAATAAAATCTGTCTAACCATTTCAAACTGATTTCAATGGGTTTATAAATGGCACCAAACACTTTGCCACGGCTTGGGTTGGTTTTCAGCATGAGGGAACAAAGCATGGGGGTCAGCGACATTGCCGCGAACATAGAAACCGCCATCACAATGGTGATAATCCAACCTAACTGTTTAAACATAATACCGGAAACCCCTTCCAAAAAAGTAAGCGGCAAAAATACTGCAAACAGTACTAATGTGGTAGCAATAATGGATAGTGAAACTTCGCTGGTGGCAAAAATGGCTGCCGATTTGGGCTTGGTCCCTCGCTCAATATGGGTCGTAATATTTTCCAAAACCACAATCGCATCATCGACGACCATCCCAATGGCAATACTCAGCGATGATAATGAAATTATATTCAAACTATTACCGGTAATTGCCAGATAAATAAATGATGCTACCAAAGAAACCGGAATGACGATGGCAATAATAAAGGTCGCACGCCAACGTCCCAAGAAGAAAAGAACCACTAATACAACCAATATCAATGTTATGATAATAGCTTCTTGCAAACTGTTGATGGTATTGGTAATACTATCTGAGGTATTGGCGATGACGCCGATTTTAACATCAGACGGAAGGTCTTTTTGTATTTCGGGGAGCATGTCCATTACTTTTTGCGAAATTGCAACCGAATTGGCCCCGGATTGTTTTTGGACAATGATCATCGCACCACGCACCCCGTTATTGTACACTTCCTGCATGCGTTCCTGCACTGTATCTTTGACGATAGCGACATCACGGAGATATACATTTTTATTATTATAGCTGCCCACTACAATATCTTTCATTTGCAAAGCATCGCTAAACTCGCCTTGCACACGCATGGAGTAGGTTTCTGATCCGATATCAGCGGTACCTAAAGGAAAATTTCGGTTTTCGGCACCGATGAGGGCGGCTATACTCTCAATGGTCAAATTATAAGCCTCCAATTTATAGGGGTCGCAATATACTGCCACCTCGCGTTGCGGTGCGCCGGAAATGGAAACCGTCCCTACCCCGCCGATTCTGCTAATGGGTGACGCTACTTTGTTATCCAATATTTTATATAGGGCATTCGTGCTTTCAGCAGATTGTACCGACAACATCAAAATAGGAATATCATCCATACTGAATTTAAACAAAAACGGCGTGTTGCAAGCATCCGGCAACATTGATGTCACCATATCCAACTTGTCACGCACATCGTTTGTCGCCTCGACAATATCAATGCCATACTCAAATTCAAGGTTAATAATGGAATAGTTTTCCTTTGAATTGGAGGTAATGTTCTTTAAATCGCTCACGCTGTTGAGGACATTTTCCAACGGCTTGGTAACATTATTCTCAATATCGGCTGCACTTGCCCCCGGGTAGGTGGTAAATACCATAATCGTATTCTCTCCCATATTGGGAAATAAGTCAACCGGCAATTTTGTAAATGAATAAACACCAATAATCGCGACAGCAACATACACTAAGGCTGTCATAATTGGCTTTTTAACAGAAGATTGATATAAGCTCATCTTGTTTTTATTTAGTTATTTGGTTTGTCATCATAAAAATAAAACTTTTTATAAACGATATTTATGAATAATTGTTTTATTTATCTCTGATTTATCCTGCATATTTATCATAAAACATTGATTATCAATAAATTTTATTTATTAAATAATTCCTGCAAATTTACACGTTTTTTTCGATAATTCGCCAAAAAAAACAATAAAAAATCAGGCAGCAATTTATCTATAAATATCTGATAATTAACAATTTATAATTATATTATTGAATCGGTCGTCAATCCATCATCTTGAACGTTTATTTGCACGGCATAATGCGTTTGCGAATTTATCGGACACAAAGACAAATAACCGGACACCATTCTTTTATTCTCAATTACTAACGGGAAACGTTTCAACCATTCATTGTGTTCTGCCAACAATTTACCATCGGAAGGAGAATATTGTACCCGCAACGTGCCAATTTTGTTCGGCAACAAATATTTTTTTACAAACCGGTTTGCCAGCAATCCCATCGTCAAGCGAAGATTGATTTCCACAACGGGATTTAGAAAAAACGCCCCATTTTGCTCATACACAAACATATCTATTCCAAGAAAGCCATGGTAGAACGGTAAAATATTTTCTTTTAAAAATTGTATCAACAAAGATTGCACTTCGTCCAACGCTTTTAAAGGAATCCATTGCCGCAAACTGTGTCGAATATTTTCATCTGGCATCAGGATATTTCCCTGATAAGCCCCATTTTGTGTATTAAAAAGCGAATAACCGCAGAAATTCACATTCTCGAAACACTCAAATTCCATGGCAAAGTCCTGTACAACCTTCCAACGTGGTTCACACATCACACCGCCATATTTTGCTATGGAGTTGAGCACCCAGCCGCGCAAGTTGTCAGTTAATACGCCCATTCCCCGTTTCAGTCCTTTGCCGCTTCCCGACCACGGAAGTTTGAAAATGACATCTTGATAATCTGCCAGAAATTGCTCAATATCTGACATATTTGATAAAAAAACAGCTGTTTTTGGGAATAAATCGGCAAATTCGGATTTCGCTTTCAAAAACGCGCCGGCATCGGCGGCGAAAGCACGATGCGACAATCGGCGCACATTTTGCAGAAAAGCATCATCAGGCAAAACCGATTCTTGCACGCCTTCATTCAGTAATTTTTGTCGAATGGCATGGTCCCAGCCCCACGGTAATACGTGATAAACAGATAATGGTGGAATATCCTCGGACACCACCAACTGTGATTGAATATCAAATATTTCAAAAAGAGAATAGAGCGATTTTCTATCCGCAGTAGAGGGAACTCGCACATTACCGAATCCGAATATCCACGCCGGCAAAGCGGCAACATCATCGGCAAACTGTGTGGCGGAACGAGGAGGCAGATAGTGAGCATTGCCATTCGCCAATGCCAAATCGTGTTCAGGATTAAAAACAAACAGCGTGTTTGGGTCGGTCATAAAAAAGCACTATTTTTCTAAGGCTTCTTCAATTAATCCGGTATAGATCTGTGTCAAATCCAAACCTAAATATTTGATTTGTCGAGGCACGATGCTCATCGCGGTTTGTCCGGGTATTGTGTTGATTTCCAAGAAGTAAGGAATACCTTGCGGGGTAATGATATAGTCAATTCTGACCACGCCGGCGCAGCCCAATTCTTTAAAAATGCGTTCTGAATATTTAAAAATGGTATCGCGCATTTCTGTCGATATTTCTGCCGGCGTAACTAGTTCCAGAAATCCGGGGGTATATTTGGCTTCAAAGTCGTAATACTCTTTTTTACTTTTAATTTCAGTAACTGCCAACGCACGGATTTTCCCATCTATTTTTGCCACGCCGCAGGTTACCTCACGACCGGGGATAAATTTCTCTATCATCAGTTGGGAATCATAACGGAAAGCTTCTTCTACCGCCTGATTCAGCTCTTGTTCGTTATGCACTTTCGTAACGCCCACGCTGGAACCTGAGTTGCAAGGTTTTACAAAACAAGGAAATTGACAAACATCGGCAACTTGTTGAGAACTAATCACATCACCTTTAAAAAAATGCAACGAACGCGAAATAGGGACATCCAATGCGGCGACCGTCAAATTGCAATAATATTTATTAAAAGTAAGAGCAGAGGAAAGCATATCGCAGCCTGTATAAGGCAGATCAATCATATCAAAGTAGGCTTGCAGACGACCATTCTCGCCCGGGTTGCCGTGAATAGCAATAAAAACGGCATCAAAAGCAATCTTTTCGCCATCGAGCGAAATGGTGAAATCATTTTTGTCTATTTCTATGACACGCCCGTCAGTATGGGTATATGACCAGCTATTTCCTTTTAAATGAATAAGATATGGAATAAACAATGATTTATCCAACATCTCCATAATATTTTTTGCCGTTTTTAAAGAAATTTCATATTCGCCGGAGTTTCCACCTGTCATTAAAGCTATTTTTTTCATTTTTTATGATATTAAAAACGTGCAAAAGTATGAATAATTTGCAGATTCACGTAATCGTATAAAAAAATTTATAAACAGAGTCAGGTTACTTCTCTTTGATTATTTTTTGCGGATCCATAAATTTCTATCTAAATGAATCCTTTTTTTGTCGCCGCGCTCGCCGGTAATATAGTAATTTTTTGCTTGTTCATCACCTATTTTGCTCAAAAATGCCTCTTTAATACGGCTAATATTGGTATTCCGGACATCGGGATTATCCACTCTCACCACTTGCGTAATGCTGCTGCGCAACTTTTCTGTATCTGAATAAGGAGACACATTCAGGTAAATTTCAGACAGCTCATCTGCATAATTTTCCAAATCATGCAGATACACCCCTTCCGTATGCCGCAAAAAAAAGATGAAAAGTGTTTTCGGTAAGGCAGACATGGGGATCTCAAGTCGATTATAATCAAGTAGTATAATTTTGTAATTTTCATCAATTTCCAATCTACTAATGCAGGAAAACTGAGGCTTTTGCATATAATCTGTAAAAAATTGAAGAAGCTCCTCTGAGATACTATCCACACGCGATTTCATGAAATCGCGGTACACCTCAAATTCTCCACTTACCTGATAACAAGCCCGCTGAATTTCTTTCATTTTTTGTTCAATGTTGTGCTGTATTTGGATATGAGTACCGGCAAAACAATCAAAAAAGAGCGGTACAAAGCAGGGATGTTGAAATAGGTTAAATTAAGATAAATAATGAATATGACCGCTCAAAAAAAACATTATTCAATCAAGTGCTATCTGCGTGAAAAAGTGTATCTTTGCCGCAAATTTAAAATCAATGAGAAATAACGATAAATCTCCGAAAGTTCGGGCATTTAGCAAAGACAGACCGGCTCGCAAAAGCGGAGGCGACAGACCTAATTCTTCGAAAAAACGAGTACTCCACAGAGAAGGAGATGAAGCAAGTGATGAAAACGGCGCAAAACGAAACTTTCGTAGCGAAAGAAACGACCGTCCGAAACGTCCTTATACTAGAAAATCCGACAATGAACGCGGCGAAAGACGTCCTTACACTAGAAAATCCGATGATGAACGCGGCGAAAGACGCCCTTATACCAGAAAATCCGACAACGAACGCGGCGAAAGACGTCCTTACACTAGAAAATCCGATAGCGAACGCGGCGAAAGACGTCCTTACACTAGAAAATCCGATGATGAACGCGGCGAAAGACGTCCTTATACCAGAAAATCCGATAGCGAAGGTGGCGAAAGACGTCCTTACACCAGAAAGTCCGATGATGAACGCGGCGAAAGACGTCCTTACACCAGAAAGTCCGATGATGAACGCGGCGAAAGACGTCCTTACACTAGAAAGTCTGATGATGAACGCGGCGAAAGACGTCCTTACACTAGAAAGTCCGATAACGAACGCGGCGAAAGACGTTCTTTCTCAAAAGGGAATGACGACCGCAAACGTTCTTTCTCTAAAGGTACACGACCTGAAATCACACCCAAACGGAGAAAACGTCGTGATGTTACTGCCGAATCCGAGATTTTAACTGAAATTGTAGATAGAAGAAAACGCGAAGGTCGCCCTTCAAAAGCCAAAGTTCAAATTCGCTCTTTGGAATATGAAGAACAATATACACCCGTTCGCTTAAACAAATACATCGCCAATGCCGGCGTATGTTCCCGACGAGAAGCTGATACACTGATAGTTGCGGGTGCCATTGCTGTGAACGGAAATGTTGTTACAGAGTTAGGATTTAAAGTAAACCCAACCGATGAAGTTCGTTTTGGGGATAAAGTATTGCAGCGCGAAAAACCGGTTTATTTGCTGTTGAACAAACCCAAAGATTACATCACTACTATGTACGACGAGTTTGATAGAAAAGATGTGATGGAATTAGTGAGAGGTGCGTGCAAAGAGCGTATTTATCCGGTAGGCAGATTAGACCGCGACACGACCGGTTTGTTGTTGTTTACCAATGATGGCGAAATGACCAAGAAACTCACCCACCCTAAGCATAAGATTAAGAAAATATATCATGTCAGCTTAGACAAGAATTTAAAAGTTCCTGATTTTGAAGCTATTGTAAATGGACTTGAGTTTGATGATGAGATGATTGTTCCAGACGAATTAGCTTATGTCGGTAATTCAAAAAGTGAAATTGGAATTACCATTCATTCCGGGAAAAATCGTATTGTGCGCCGAATTTTTGAATCATTAGGCTATCAGGTAGAAAAATTAGATCGGGTTATTTTTGCCGGGCTAACCAAAAAAGATTTACCGCGTGGAAGCTGGCGTTTCTTAACGCAAGGCGAAATCAATATTTTAAAAATGATCAATTAGCTTAATTCTTGCTGCCATTTCCAAGCAGAAAGTATCATATCTTCAACATTATAGCGACAGTTCCAGCCCAAAAGCAAATTAGCTTTTTGGCTGTTGCTATAAATGGCGGGAATGTCACCTTGACGCCGCTCTCCAAATACATAATTCAATTTCCGGTTCGTGATTTTTTCAAAAGCGTGAATCATTTCCAAAACCGAAACGCCGTTGCCACTTCCCAAGTTAAAGACCTCACAATTGACATCGTTTTTATGATTAATGAGGAATTGGAGAGCCTTCACGTGGGCATCTGCAATATCAGAAACGTGGATATAATCACGAATACAAGAGCCATCGCGCGTTTCATAATCCGTACCGTAAACGGTCATTTGCTGACGTTTTCCGATACCTGTTTCCATTAAAATTGGAAACAGATTATTGGGTTGGTCGGACGACAATTCTCCATTTTTTCCACTCATATCGGCTCCTACCGGATTGAAGTATCGGAGCAGGACAAATTGAAGTTCGGGGTGAATGTGCGCAAAAGAACGAATCATTTTTTCCCCAATCTGTTTGGTATGAGCGTATGGGCAAAAAGCCTCTCCGATAGGCGTTTCCTCGGACACGGGAAGTTGTTCGACCTCGCCATAAATAGAACAGGAAGATGAAAAAATAAAATGGGGAATATGATATTGATCGCAGGCTTCCAGCACGTTGGCAAGGGAATTGAGATTATTCCGATAATAGCTTAAGGGTTTGTCAACAGATTCAGGCACAGACTTATATGCTGTGAAATGGATAATTCCGTCAATTTGTTTTTGATGATCCAAAAAATGAAACAGTGCCGCTTTATCACAAAGGTCAACATCATAATTAACGACACTCACGCCGCAAACGGCTTCAATTCTGTCCATCGTACCGGGAGCAGAGCGACTGTAATTATCAACTGAGATAACTTCAAACTCACGGCTTTTAATCAATTCAATCAGCGTGTGAGAACCGATATAGCCGTTTCCACCGGTGACTAAGATTCTTTTCATTAAAAATTACTCTTTAAGTGATTGCAAGAAAGGATGATAGTCATTTTGAATACCAATCGGTTCGGTATTGCGAATGCTTTGGCACAGCCCAACATAATTATACGCGTCTTTGAGTGTAAAGCCCTCGCCGTTCAATATTTTTTGATAAGAAACGGTATGTAAATCCGTAAATCCCTCGCTAAACTCAAATTGCTCGTCACCGATCATAATGGAGCGATAGGTCGTTTTACCGGTTGCCCGCACCTCCGCCGGCACAAAATTGGCGTCCAAGCTCAGGAACCAACGCACGCGGGCGCGTTCCAGATATAAAAAGCCGGCTGCCGTGGATTCAGATTTGTAATGAACAATGTTCTCTTTTACATTTCCAAAGATGCTGGTCAGCATATCAAAAAGATGAACCCCGATATTGGTGGTTATTCCGCCGGATTTTTCCATATCGGATTTCCAAGAATAGTAATACCATTTTCCCCGCCCGGTAATGTACGCCAAATCAATGTCATAAATTTTCCCCGAATGATCGTTTTCTATTTTTTCTTTTAGTTTTAAAACGGAAGGGTGAAGTCGGAGTTGCAAAATATGAAAGATCTTTTTGCCGGTATCCTTCTCCAATTCTCCCAAACCATCTAAATTCCAAGTATTGAGCACGAGCGGTTTTTCGCAAATGGCAAAAGCATTGTTGCGAAGTGCCAAACGAATATGGGCATCGTGCAGATAATTGGGTGAACAAATGGAAATATAGTCCACTGCTTGTGATTTATCTTTTTTGGAAAGGCGATAAATATGTCGGTCAAAACGCTCGGACTCAAGGAAAAGAGCAGCATTCGGAAAATAGCGGTCGATAATGCCGACGCTGTCGGATTTATCCAAAATGGCAACCAAATTATTATTTGTTTCTTTAATGGCTTGCATGTGCCGTGGCGCAATATAACCCGCAGCACCGATGAGAGCAAAATTATTCATTTTTGTAATTTAATGATATAGAATAGTTTATTTAATATTTCCAATTCTTGTTTAGGCTCGCAAAAGTACATGATTTTTTTAAATCCCCTGCCCTCAATTAAAAAAAATCATGTACTTTTGTCACGTTTTTAAACTATCTATTATGAAATTGAATAATATCTACACATTGTTGATAATAAATGCAATGCTGGTGTTGCCATTGGCGGCACAGGACAACGGAATTACACCCGATATGCTCAGTACCATTCAAAAATCATACGCCAAAACTGCGAGCAACAAAGCACTTCAAAATGCCATCGTTAATAACGATATCAACAAATTGGCGATGAGTTACGAGAATGCCGGTGCTTTTGACAGCTATTTTTCAAATAAAGTTAATTCACAGGCAATTTCTGATCAAAAGTCATCCGGACGCTGCTGGCTTTTTACCGGAATGAATGTTTTGCGTTCCAAAACAATCACACAACATGATTTGCCGGCAGATTTCCAATTTTCGCAAGTCCATATTTTCTTCTGGGACCAATTGGAAAAAGCAAACCTCTTCCTGCAAGCCGTCATTGATACCAAAAATCTGCCATTTGATGATAAAAAAGTGGAATGGCTTTTCAAAAATCCCATTGGCGATGGCGGACAATTTACCGGTGTTGCTAACCTTATCGACAAATACGGCTTGGTGCCGATGGATGTGATGAAAGAGACCAACAGCAGCAATAATACACGCATCATGTCGAATCTTTTAAGCCTGAGATTACGGGAAGACGGCTTGAGATTACGCGAACTTTCCACTAAAAAAGGAACCACAGAAGCATCTTTGCAATCTACAAAATTGGAGATGCTCAAATCCATCTATCAGATATTGGCACTCAACTTGGGCGAACCTCCCACTAAATTTAATTGGACACAACGCGATAAAAATGGGAAACCTATTGAAACAAAAGAATATACGCCCCTTTCTTTCCGCGAAAAATTTGCCAACGAGGATTTTTCTCATTACTATATGATAATGAATGATCCCACCCGTGATTATTATCAAGTATATGAAATTGAATATGATAGACACATGTACGACGGTAATAATTGGAAATATTTGAATCTTCCGATGGAAGAAATTGCAGAAATGGCAATCGCCTCCATCAAAGACAGTACCATGATGTATTTTTCATGCGATGTCGGAAAGTTTTTAGACCGCGAAAAAGGCTTTTTAGATGTTCATAATTATGATTATACTTCTTTGCTGGGTGTTGATTTTACGATGGATAAAAAAGAACGCGTGATGACTTTCGCCAGTGGCTCTTCCCATGCCATGACCCTCTGCGCCGTGGATCTAAACGACCAAGGAAAACCGAACAAATGGATGGTCGAAAACAGCTGGGGAGCTTCATACGGATATAAAGGATTCCTTATTATGACCAACGATTGGTTCAATGAATATATGTTCAGATTAGTCATCGAAGACAAATATATTTCGGCGAAGAATTTAAAATTATTTGAAAACAAACCTATTATACTTCCGCCGTGGGATCCTATGTTCGCACCGGAAGATGAATCAATTTTTAATTATTAAAAATGGCAAAACAAAATAGTACCGTCAATTTATTTGTTCCTTGTTGTATGGATTTATTTGTTCCGCAAACTCCATATACCATCATCAACATTCTCAAGCAGTTGGACATATATTGTCATTACGAACCAGAGGCAACATGCTGCGGACGAGAATTTTATATGCGTGGAGAAATGGATATTGCCAAAGAATTGGCTTACAATTATATCAATTATTTCCATGCGAAACAGATAGGGGTCGATAGGTTCGAGGCTCACCCCATTATCATTCCTTCTGCCGATTGCGCTGCCTATATTAAAAAAAGTCTGCCCGAGCTCTGTTCAACCATGGCGCTCCCCGCAGAAATTAAATACTTCGTCCAGCACACATACGAATTGTGCGACTACCTTGTCAACGTGGCAAGAATCACTAAACTGAATAATTCTTTTCCACATCGCGTTTTCTATTTCGAATCTTGTGCAGCGCGTAACTACTATCAACTGGGCGATGAGGTACAAACCCTTCTCTCCAATACAGAAGGTTTGACGCTCTTCACGGACCCCGAAATGAAACTTTGCTGCTCCGCTCACGGCAGTTTTGCCATGCACAATGGAGAGCTATCTGAATATCTGCTTAAAATGATTGTCGATCGAATCATGAAAAACGATATCGAATATATTACCTCAACCGATACACACTGCCTGCAATTCATTGATGCTTACCTGCAAACGCGTCAGGACTTATCGGTTGAAGTTATTCCCATTCCGGAAATACTCAATGCCCACAAATAGAATATCCGTATGATGATGATTCAAATTAATAGTTATCAATGAAAGTTTTAATGTTTGGGTGGGAGTTCCCGCCCCATATTTCGGGCGGTTTAGGGACAGCCTGCTATGGCTTAACGAAAGGATTATCCTACCATGGTGTTGATGTGGCATTGGTTGTCCCGAAAGCCTTTGGTGACGAAGATGAACGAAATGTCCGCATTTTAAATGCAAGTGATGTTGAAATCGACATCAGAAATAGCGAAATGTTTCACTATTCCAACGAAATCTCCTACATCGAAATTAACTCGCACTTACTTCCCTACATCGGATTAGATGATTATTTTAATGTTGTCAATCAATTAGAAAGCGGAGTATTTGCGCAAGAGAGTATCTCCAAAGAGAAACGTCGCTATATCTTTTCCGGCGGCTATGGGCATAACCTGATGGAAGAAGTAAACAAATATGCTCTTGTGGCAGCTGAAATTGCCCAAACCGAAGAATTTGACATCATTCACGCACACGATTGGCTGACCTACCGCGCCGGTATCGCCGCCCAACGCGTGAGCGGAAAACCATTAGTCGTTCATATTCACGCAACCGAATATGACCGCTCCGGAGAGAATAATCGAAACGACATCGTCTATAACATCGAAAAAGAAGGAATGGAGGCTGCCAATATGGTGTGCGCCGTGAGTAACTTAACCCGAAATATAGTCATCGAAAAATACAATATCCCTGAAAATAAGGTCGTTACACTTCACAATGCGGTTGAACCCAATTCTCATAACATCAATTCCCAAAAGCATTTAAAAGAAAAAATCGTTACTTTCCTCGGACGTGTAACCTTTCAAAAAGGTCCCGAATATTTTGTCGAAACTGCCAAAAAAGTATTAGAAAAAGATGATAATGTGCGTTTTGTATTGGCAGGAGACGGCGATATGATGCCTCGCGTCATTGAACGTGTGGCAGAACTTGGAATTTCCGATAAATTTCACTTTACCGGCTTTTTGCGCGGTGAAGACATCGACAAGATGTTTGGAATGAGCGATGTATATGTCATGCCTTCCATTTCTGAACCATTCGGAATCTCACCCTTAGAAGCCATGCAATCCAACGTACCGGTTATCATTTCCAAGCAATCCGGTGTGTCGGAAGTTCTGCAATATGCCATCAAAGTCGATTTCTGGGATATCGACGCTACCGCTGACGCCATTTACGGAATTTTGCACTACCCCGCCCTATCTCATATTTTTTCTGTCAAAGGAAATGAAGAAGTCAATAACCTGAAGTGGGAACACGTTGGCTCCAAACTAAAATCATTGTACCAATCTCTGTTATAACCATCTGATAAAGAATAATAAACTAAACTGATTCTTTTCCATGAAAATTGCCGTTTTCCCGGGTTCATTTGACCCCATCACCAAAGGACATGTTGCCGTTCTTCGTTCAGCACTGCCCATTTTTGACAAAATTTACGTTGCTATTGGCACCAATAGCACAAAAAAAACCATGTTTCCGCTTGCCAAACGAAAAGAGTGGATTCAACAATGCTTTCTCGGTGAACAGAAAATTGAAGTTATTGATTATCAAATATTAACAGTTGAACTTTGCCGACAATTAGGTGCAGAATACATCATTCGCGGCATTCGCAATACCTTGGATTTCCAATACGAAAAAGATATTGCCCACGCCAACAAACAGTTAAACCCACAAGTTGAAACCCTATTCTTCGCCACAACGATTGAATATTCCCATATATCCTCGTCCATGGTGCGCGACGTTTACCTCAACCACGGAGATTGCTCTCCGTTTATACCCGATTGTTACCAATTAAATATAGAATAATAAGATGAATAAAGCAGATTTTATTTTTGAAACCAGCTGGGAAGTATGCAACAAAGTAGGAGGAATATACACGGTTTTATCTACCAAAGCTCATACTGTAGTAGAAGAATACAAAGACAATTATATATGTATAGGACCGGATATATCTCGCGAAGCCGGCAATAACCATGATTTTATTGAAGAGGAAAGTCTATATAAAAATTGGAAAGAAGTAGCTCATAAAGAGGGACTTAAGATACGAATCGGAAGATGGAACATCGCCGGTGCGCCCATCGTTTTCTTGATTGATTTTACCTCATTTTTTGAAAAAAAAGATGAAATACTAACCCAATTTTGGCTGACGTATAAATTGGATTCCATCAGCGGGCAGTGGGATTACGTTGAACCGTTGCTTTTCGGATATGCTGCAGGGAAGGTGATTGAGAGTTTTTATCAATTTCATTGCAATGCGATGGACAAAATCGTTGCCCACTTCCACGAATGGATGACCGGCGGCGGAATTTTGTATTTAGAGAATAGTGTTCCCCAAATAGCTACCGTTTTCACCACGCACGCCACCGTCTTAGGTCGCTGCATTGCCGGCAATAATCTCCCATTATACGATAATATTCATCAGTATTCTGCATCGGAAGTCGCTGCCCGATTCCGTGTCCAATCCAAGTTTTCTTTGGAATATCTGTCCGCTCATACCGCTGACGCTTACTCCACTGTCAGCCCAATCACCGATAAAGAGTGCACGGCATTTTTTCAAAAACCAACAGACGGTATTACCATTAACGGTTTTGAAAATAATTTTGTGCCCCAAGGCAACGATTATGTCATAAAAAGGAAAACAGCCCGAACAAAACTTCAACAAGTAGCATCCGCTTTGCTGCAACAACCTATTGCCGACAATTCGTTCTTTGTTCTCAACAGTGGACGTTATGAATTTAAAAACAAGGGAATAGATCTTTTTATTCGTTCATTATCAGAATTAAAAGATAAAACTTTGAACCGAGACGTGGTTGCATTCATCATGGTTCCCGCGGGTGTAAGCGGCAGGCGCGAAGAGTTGGTTCAGAAATTAAATCAGCAAACCCTTTTCAATGATTCTCAAAAAGCGGTTTGCCGCGATTACGCCACCCACCCGTTGCACGATCCCAATAATGATCCGATTATCAAAGAATTAAACAGACTGAACTTGGATAATTCCCCCGAGAGTCGAGTAAAAGTAATCTTTGTTCCGGTCTATTTGAACGGCGCTGACGGCATTTTTAACTTGAACTATTATGATACGCTCATCGGCTTTGACTTGACGGTTTTCCCCTCTTATTATGAGCCGTGGGGCTACACTCCTTTGGAAAGTATTGCATTTGGCATTCCTACCATCACCACCTCACTCGCAGGTTTCGGAAAATGGGTAAACGATAATTTCCCTGAGCAAAAAGGCGTTGTTGTGGTCCATAGAACCGATAACAACGATACGGAAGTGTGCAACAACATCGTAAATGCCGTTATTCGCTACAATCATTATGACGAAGCAGACCTCAATCGCTGTGAGCAAGATGCCAAAGAAGTTGCCTTGCACGCGTTGTGGCAAAATTTGTTTGCAAACTACCGCCTTATTTATGACACTGCCATTCAAAAAAGTCTCCAACGCTTTGACTTATATAAAAATAAGACTTCGCGTATTGGTTTGATGGTTGAAAAAAGCACTGTATCGCAGCCTATATGGAAACGTGTCACCATCAAATCGAATTTGCCCGCCAACATTGATAAATTGGAAGAGATTGCCAACAACTTATGGTGGAGTTGGAACTATGAAGCCCGCGAGCTTTTCATTGAAATTGCCGGCAAAGAGCGATGGAATGAATTGAATGAAAATCCGGTTCACATGTTGCAAATGTTGCCACTTGACGTAATGCGGAGTTTTAGCAATAACGATGATTTTGTGCAAAAATTGAATCGCGTTTATCAAGAATTTATAACGTATATGGGGCAACCCCTCACGCGTAAAGAGAAAAAAGTGGCTTATTTCAGCATGGAATTTGGCATCAGCAATGAGCTTAAAATCTTTTCCGGCGGTTTGGGAATGCTTGCCGGCGATTATCTGAAAGAAGCAAGTGATTGCAATGTCAATATGGTGGCAGTGGGTTTACTTTACCGCTGTGGCTACTTTACGCAACAAATATGCCCAACCGGCGAGCAAGTCAATCTCTATCCGGTGCAGAGTTTCTCCACACTTCCCATTCATCCGCTCCGAAATTCGGACGGAGATTGGAAAACCATTCAGATTGCACTCCCCGGCAGAATACTCACTGCACGCATCTGGCAGGTCAATGTGGGAAGAATTAAATTGTATTTGCTTGATACAGACGTAGAAAGCAATAATGATGATGACAGAATAATTACCTATAATTTATATGGAGGGGATACCGAAAACCGCCTTAAACAAGAACTTCTTTTAGGTATTGGTGGCGTTCGCGCGCTGAACTTATTGAACGAAAATGCAGAAATTTTCCACCTCAACGAAGGACATGCTGCTTTCTTATCTTTGGAAAGAGTCAAAATACTAATGGAAGAAAAGCATTTGCCTTTCTTAATGGCGATGGATTTAGTGCGGGGTTCATCATTATTTACGACCCATACGCCGGTTCCTGCCGGTCACGATGCCTTTCATGAAGATCTAATGAGGATCTATTTCGCCCATTACCCCGAAAAATTCTATATCTCTTGGCACTCTTTTATGGGTTTAGGAAGAAAAAGTATTGAATTAATCAACGATAAATTTTCCATGAGCATCTTGGCTTGCCGTTTTTGTCAGGAAGTAAACGGAGTGAGCCGCATTCACGGGCGAGTATCGCGCGAAATGTTTGAGTATCTGTATGATGGACGCTTCGCGAAGGAGCTTCACATCGGTTATGTGACCAATGGCGTGCATTATCCTACTTGGGCACACAAAAAATGGCAACAATTTCACGGGCAGGTTTTAGCAAAAGATTACAAACAAGATATTTCCAATCCCAAAATGTGGGAAAAAATCTACGAGGTGAATGATAGTGATATATGGCAGATTAAGAATGAGTTACGTGCTGAAATGATAGCCAATGTCAAAGAATTGATTAACATTCAGATGCGACAAAGAAATGATCCTCCTTCATTAATTGTCAAAACCATTAAAGCCATTAAAGATAACATTTTAACCATTGGGTTCGCCCGCCGCTTTGCTACCTACAAACGCGCCTACCTGCTGTTTATGAATGAGGAGAAATTGCGCAATCTGGTTTGTAATCCGGAGCACCCCATTCAGTTTATCTTTGCCGGGAAAGCGCACCCTAACGATAAAGCCGGACAAGATTTGATTAAAAGAATCATTGAAGTATCCCGCAAACCCGATTTTATCGGAAAAATCATTTTTGTGGAGAATTACGACATGATATTAGCCAAGAAATTGATATCGGGCTGTGATGTCTGGCTGAATACACCCACCCGCCCCTTAGAAGCTTCCGGCACAAGTGGCGAAAAAGCGGTAATGAACGGCGTACTCAATTTTAGTGTGTTAGATGGCTGGTGGGCAGAGGGTTATGTGCCTAATGCCGGCTGGGCAGTGGACGAAAAAATCACATACGCCAATAATCAAATGCAAGATGAATTGGACGTTGCCAACCTATTTACCATTTTTGAAGAAGAAATTATTCCCGCCTTTTACAGCCGTACCAACGGTATTCCAACGCTCTGGGTAGAAAAAATGAAAAATAATTTTGCCAAAATTGCCCCTCATTTCAACATGAAACGACAATTAGATGATTATTACTCCAAATACTACCAAAAATTGTCGCAAAGGATAGACTTATTATCCCGAAATCAATACGAAAATCTATACCAATTGGCGCAATGGAAGAATAAAATGATTACGGCTTGGGACAACATCGAACATATCAGCAATTCCTTACCTGAGGAACCGAATAGCACGTTTTACATAGGCGAAAACAAATACATCGAAGTAAAAGTAAAATTGGGCAGCATTCATCCGGAGGAGGTAAAAGTGGAAATTCTTTTTACATACAAAAATAACGACAAACATGAATTATTCAGTCAATATCAATTACAATGTATTGGTATTGAAAATGGGATAACTACTTTTGCGCGGGAGATACATGCCCAGTATACTGGCGTTTGGGGAGCTGCCGTGCGCATCATTCCGGCGAATCCGTTATTAGCTCACGATATGGAGTTGAATTTGGTGAAATGGGTATAAAACAGCTGCCTTATGCGACGTTAAGTCTTTATACTAACCCGAATTAAATGCAAACAAACCTCATGTTGACCGAATTTTCAAAAATAATGATGAAATTAGAATTTTTTAATATTTTTGCACATCTAATATTAAATAGAATATTCGAATTATTTGGGGCTAAGATGCATTTTACTAATTGAATATTTAAAAATAAAAAATTAATATATAAGGCGTTAGAATCCGATTTTTTATTGTAGTTTTGCCAGCTCAAAATTTCACTGACTAAAAGTATATAAAGTGCAGAAAATTAAAAACATAGCAATTATTGCGCATGTCGATCATGGCAAAACAACCTTAGTAGATCGCTTTCTTTATCAAAGTAATTTGTTTCGCAGCAACCAGCCAACCCAAGAATTGGTGTTGGATAACAATGATTTGGAACGCGAACGAGGAATCACTATTTTATCAAAAAATGTTGCAGTCAGATATAAAGATTATAAAATCAACATTATTGACACTCCCGGGCACAGCGATTTCGGCGGCGAAGTGGAACGCGTTTTAAATATGGCAGATGGAGTCTTGCTGATCGTGGATGCGTTGGAAGGTCCCATGCCTCAAACCCGTTTCGTTTGCCAAAAAGCCATCGAATTGGGACTAAAACCCATCGTGGTCATTAACAAAGTCGATAAACCCAATTGTACACCAGACATCGTCCAAGAAGCTGTCTTTGACCTGATGTTTAATCTCGGTGCTAACGACGCACAATTGGACTTCCCTACCGTTTATGGCTCTGCCAAACAAGGTTGGATGGGACCCGATTGGAAGAATCCCACCACTGACATCAGCTATCTGTTGGAAAAAATTATTGAATATGTCCCAGATCCGAAAATCGAAGAAGGAACCTTGCAAATGATGATTTCTTCCTTAGACTATTCGTCATACGTGGGTCGTATTGCCATTGGGAAACTCAAACGCGGAACCCTGGAATGGGGACAAAACGTGACGCTCGTAAAACGTGACGGTTCTAAAGTTCCTTCCAAAATTAAAGAATTGTACGTGTTTGAAGGACTGGGAAAAGAAAAAATGAAACAGACCATTTACCCGGGTGAAATCTGCGCTATCTTGGGTTTGGATAATTTCGACATCGGTGATACCATTGCCGATTACGAGAATCCGGAAGGACTGACTCCTATCAAAGTGGATGAGCCGACAATGAGTATGTTGTTCACTATCAATAACTCCCCGTTCTTTGGGAAAGAAGGAAAATATGTCACTTCCCGCCACGTGCGCGACAGACTTTTCTTGGAATTAGAGAAAAACCTTGCCCTCCGTATCAAAGAAACCGAATCTCCCGATATGCTGATTGTTTTCGGACGCGGAATCCTGCATTTGTCCGTTTTAATTGAAACCATGAGACGCGAAGGCTATGAAATGCAAGTAGGTCAGCCACAGGTTATCATCAAAGAAATTGGCGGAAAAAAATGTGAACCTATTGAACAACTGACCGTGTTGGTTCCCGAAGAATTTTCAAGCCGTGTGATTGATTATGTTTCCCGTCGCAAAGGCGATTTGCTCTCCATTGACACCATTGGCGACCGCGTACACCTGAACTTCCAAATCCCTTCTCGCGGTATTATCGGCTTACGAAATCAAGTGCTTACCGCTACGGAAGGCGAAGCTGTGATGTCACACCGTTTTATTGAATTCCAACCTTGGAAAGGCGATATTGCGGGCAGACACTCCGGCGCACTGATTGCCATGGAAACCGGTCAATGTTACGCTTATGCTATTGATAAACTGCAAGATAGAGGGACTTTCTTCATCGAACCGGGCGACAATGTCTATGCTGGTCAGGTTATCGGCGAACATATCCGCCAAGACGATTTGGTGATTAATGTTTGTAAATCAAAGAAATTGAGCAACATGCGTGCTGCCGGCTCAGACGAAAAACTGCGCATCGCCCCTGCCATCAAATTCTCATTGGAAGAAAATATGGAATTTATCGCCAACGACGAATACCTTGAGGTAACTCCCAAATCACTCCGTATCCGTAAAATTATCTTGGACGAACTGGAGAGAAAAAGAGCCAAACAGAGCATGTCCGCAAAATAGTATCATGAAAAGTGAAATTACTCTTTCCAATATGGAATTTTACAGCTTTATAGGCTGCTACAAGGAAGAGAAAATTATCGGAACCCGCTTCCTCGTTTCCGTTACCCTTACGTGTGACTTATTCCAAGCCGCCCAGACAGACAATTTATCACAAACTATTAATTATCAGTCTGTTTATTGTTCAATCAAAAAGGTTATGCAACAACCCGCAAATCTTATCGAAGCTGCCGCATATTCCATCATACAGACCTTGAAACAAGAATTTGAAGCCATCAAAACCGTTAGAGTTACCGTTGCCAAATTGAACCCCATGCTGTCAGCCGGCGGCAAAATTGATGCCGTAACCGTTACCTTGGAAGCCTAAATCATTCATTATGACAATCCCACAAGAAAATTATTTTCCATTTATTACAGACGAAAATCGACTAATGAAGATGGCCGATACTATTCGGTATATCGTAACCGATTATGTTGAAAATAATCATTTGCAATCGTTGGTATTGGGAATCTCCGGCGGCATCGACAGCGCATTGTGCGCCGCCCTCCTACAACCCGTATGCGAAAATTTGCAAATCCCACTCATCGGTCGTTCAATTACCATTGAAACTAATAAAAGCGAAGAAATTGAACGCTCCATCGAAGTGGGAAACACTTTCTGCACTGATTTTGAACATATTGACATCACCCATACTTTTCTTGAGAATAAAAAAATCATGATTCAAGGCGACAATTCTCATCTAACCAAATTAAGACAAGGCAATATGAAAGCCCGCATGCGCATGATGGTTCTTTATGATTTAGCGCAACTTTATAAAGGCATCGTTATTTCAACCGACAATTACACCGAATATTTGACCGGTTTTTGGACGCTGCACGGCGATGTCGGCGATTTTGCCCCGATGATGAACCTTTGGAAAACGGAAGTTTATGCTTTATCCAATTGTTTATTAAAAGAATGTAATGAAAAGAAATACAACGCATTACAAAAATGTATTGATGCTACACCCGTTGACGGATTAGGAATTAGCAGCTGCGACTGCGAACAATTAGGCGTCGATAATTACTTCGAAGCCGACAATATTTTTGCCGACTATTTCAGCGGCAATCAATCCTTGGAAACTCATCCACTGATTCAGCGATACCTCCATTCTGAGTATAAAAGAAAAAACCCGCTCCAGATCGAAAGAACGAATCTTTTAATTTGAAGACATGAAAATTCTGATTGATAGCGGTGCCACCAAAAGTGATTGTATCTTATTGACTGACAATGAGAAGTATATTCATCACTTCACTTGTCGGGGAATTAATGCCAATTACTGCGATGACAACTACATTTTTGACGTTTTGGATTATTTTCAAAAAGAAATTCGCAGTAAAACCGCCGAAATGATTTCTGATATAGCGTATTATGGTGCCGGTTGCGGAAATACCGAAAACGGAGAACGAATCGCTACCCTTTTGAGTAAGGTTTTTCCCAATATTTCAACAAAAGTTGGCTCCGATTTGTTAGGAATGTGCCGACTGCTCAGTCCCGGCAAAGCCGGTATGATTGCCATCTTGGGAACCGGCGCAAGTGCCTGTCTGTTCAACGGAGAAGAAATTGTCAGACAAGCGCCCTCGTTAGGCTATTTATTGGGAGACGAAGGAAGCGGGACATATATTGGGAAATTGTTCATTATAAGTTATTTCCGTAAGGAATTGCCCAGCGAAATCTTGACAGATTTCGAACAAGAATTTCAACTCACAGCCACTCAAATTCTTCACAAGATCTATCAAGAGAAATCGCCCAATCTCTTTTTTGCGTCTTTATCTCCTTTCATTGCGGCGCACCAAAAAAATATTTTTATACAAGATCTTCTCGACCGTGCTTTTAACGATTTTTTTGAGAAACAGATTTTATTTTTTGATGATTATCGGGATTACTCGTTGAGTATTGCGGGGTCGGTCGCTTTTCATTTTGCAGAGAGCATCAAAAAAAATGCCCACCGTTACGGAGTAACCATGGGCAACTTAACTGCTTCACCATTAATCTATTATCAACAATCATCTTAATGGTTTGCGCATTCGTGTTCGTGACTTTCGCAGTCAATGCCGGAATCGGAGAGTTTTCCGTTTAAGAAATCGTTCAGGACTTGGTGAATATCGCCTTGGCAACCTCTAATCACCTGAATATGAGCATCATTTAGCACATTTTTGGCACCTTCGCCCATATTTCCTGCCAACATCATTTTAACGCCTAATCCGCTCAAAACGGAAGCAATATTGGATTTGCAGCCACAGCCATCGCCGGAAGGAACTGTAAATTCGTTTTCAATAGATTGATTTTTCCCAATTTCAAAAACGGTATAGTGGTCGCAGTGTCCGAAATGGTCATCCACTTTCCCGTCAACAGTAGGAATAGCGACAACGAGCAGATTTGATTTAGGGCGAAAATGGGAGGCACTTTCAACCACCGCGTCGGCGATGCGTTCAAAGGCAGCTAAAACCGGCGCGTGCTGAACAGAGAGTAGAACGGTGTCATTCGTCGAATCATCAACATCTTGAATTAGAGGAATTTGTGCTAATAATTGCGTATTAAACTCTTTTGCAAGCATACTTCCGCCACCATTTCCGAAAAGGAAGTATTTTTCATCGGGGTGTTCTTTGGGAGTAAACCACGCCATATTTTCCACGATACCAATCAACGGGACATTCATTTTGGCAGGCGAGAACATTTCCGCGCCTTTGCGGGCATCATTGACGGCAACGACTTGCGGAGTGGTGACTACAATGGCACCGGTAATCTCGAACTGTTGCATGGCAGAAATCTGAATATCGCCCGTGCCCGGAGGGAAATCAACTACCAAATAATCTAATTCGCCCCAGTCGGTTTTGGAAAACAGTTGTGCTAACGCATTGGCAGCCATTGGTCCGCGCCATATCACAGCCTGACTGTTGTCCACCAACAAACCGATGGAGATCATTTTGATTCCAAACTTTTCAACTGGAATGAAAACATCCTCTTCCCCCTTTGTTTTAACGCTAATCTGCTCATCTTCAATCGCAAACATTTTAGGAATGGAAGGACCATAAATGTCGGCATCTAACAATCCCACCTGGTAACCTTGTCTGGCTAATGTGATACAAAGATTGGCAGCAACGGTAGATTTTCCTACACCTCCCTTACCGGAGGCAACGACGATAATGTTTTTTACATTATCCAATTTTGTTTTTTCAATACTTAAACTCATCGTAATATTTTATAATTGATTGTATTTTAATGTCTTGTTGAATGCATTTTTCAAAAAAAAATGTTCACGAATTATCATTCCGTTTCGCTGACAAAATTTCGGCAAATATATTCATTTTATTTGAATTATTAAGCGATCAATGATGAAATATTACCTCACTCAATTCAAAACTTTAATTATTTTTGCAGTCGCAATTTGTAAGTATGTCACATCAAGAAAAATTACCGCTTATTTCATCTGATCCGTTACTCAAGCCGTATGAACAACCCATCATGCGTCGTTATCAAAACAGTGTTTTAAAAGAGATACAAATCACTGAAAATGAAAGACTTTTATCTGATTGTTGCAATAATCATCTTTACTATGGATTGCACAATACGGAACGTGGGTGGGTATTTCGGGAAAAGGCACCTCATGCCAAGAGCGTCATCATTTATGGAGATTTTTCATATTGGAAGATTGAGGAACGCTACGCCTTATGGCCTATTGGCAATGGGGATTGGGAAATCACACTTCCTTACTCATTTTTGAGGCATGGGATGTTGTACAAACTATGGATTGTATGGCAAGATGGTGCAGATGAGCGACTTCCGGCATATTGTAGGCGTGTGATACAAGACGAAAAAACCAAAATTTTTGCGGCGCAAGTATGGTCGCCTCCCACGCCGTGGAAATGGGCATACTCCTCGCCACCCCGCCCCAAACACCCACTTATTTACGAAGCCCACATCGGAATGTCCTCCGAGGATGCCAAAGTATCGTCATATCTTGAATTTTCGAAACTCGTTCTGCCCCGCATTGTGAAATTAGGTTATAATACCATTCAGTTAATGGCTGTTCAAGAACACCCGTATTACGGGTCATTCGGCTATCAGGTTTCAAACTTTTTTGCTCCTTCCTCTCGTTTTGGAACACCGGACGAGTTGAAAGAGCTGATTGACACAGCACACCAATATCATCTGTCGGTCATCTTAGATATTGTTCATTCTCATTCAGTTATCAATGAAAAAGAAGGATTGAGCCGCTTTGATGGAAGCGAGTATTTATATTTTCACGCCGGACCGCGCGGCTTTCACCCTGTCTGGAACTCCCGTTGTTTCAACTACGGGAAAAACGAAACCCTTTTATTTTTGCTTTCAAATCTCAAATATTGGCTGGAAGAGTTTCACTTTGACGGGTTCCGGTTCGATGGCGTAACCAGCATGTGCTACCTTGACCACGGTATCGGAGTCGATTTTCTGAATTATCATCAATACTTTGATGATAATATTGATGAAGAAGCCCTTACCTATCTTTCCTTGGCACAAAAATTAGTTAAACAGATTAACAATCAAGCATTTACAATAGCTGAAGATGTAAGTGGCATGCCCGGGTTAGCGTTCCCGATTGAAAAAGGCGGCATCGGCTTCGATTACAGAATGTCGATGGGGATTGCAGATTATTGGACTAAAACCATTAAAGAAATACCCGATGAACAGTGGCATGTGGGCGATATTTATTTCAGGCTGACCGACAAACGCAATGAAGAAGAAGTGATTAGCTATGCCGAGAGCCATGACCAAGCCATGGTCGGCGACCAAACGATCATCTTTCGACTGATTGGGAAAAAGATGTATGATTATATGTCGGTATTCACGCCTGACCTTGATGTGGAGCGAGGAATTGCGCTCCATAAACTCATTCGTTTTGCAACTCTCAGCTTGTCCAATGCCGGTTATCTGAATTTTATGGGCAATGAATTTGGGCATCCTGAATGGATTGACTTTCCGCGCGAAGGAAATAATTGGTCGTACCAATATGCGCGTCGTCAATGGCATCTTAGTGATAATGAAACACTTAAGTATAAGTTTCTCAATCATTTCGACCAAGAGATCATTCATTTTATCATTAACAGTGCAGTCTTAGACAACTCGCCGGCGCCCATTATTCGAAATAATCATGACCAAGTGCTCGCATTTCGACGCGGAGATTTTATTTTCATTTTCAATTTTAGTCCCACCCAATCCTATACTGATTATGAAATAGGCTGTAGCAAAGGAGAATACGTGATTCATTTGAATAGTGATGATCCCGTATTTGGAGGCTTCAACCGCTTAGATGACAAGCAAAAGTATCCCTCATACGAAAGAGAAGGAAATCATTATATCAGGTTGTACATTCCGGTGCGAACCACATTTGTGCTCAAACCTCGAGACTAAAAAATTCGATTTAGGACTCTTTTACAACGATTTGAACCGTTGCACGTGAGCGTTGTTCCGCATATATTTTTCGTTTTCCTTTGATTTTTTCAACAATTCCCTCCGTATAATGGCGTATGGTTACCAACTCCATTTGTTCATTATATTTAATCAGATAATTCCGACTCAAGGCATCCAAAATATTTTCAATACGGTGCGATTTATTGTCAGTACAAATGGAAAAACTCAAGGCAGAATTTTGCATCAGATTGGGTTTAACGCCATATTTTGATAAAATGGAAAAGATTTCTGACAAATTATCCACGGTTATGAACGAAAAATCTTTCGGGAAAATGGTTATTAAAATCTGATTTCTTTTAAAGATATAAGATGGGATAAACTCTTTTTGTTTCAAAGAAGAGATAACGCTTCCCGGCTCATCGGGCGAAAAAAACGGTTTAACGTAAAGTGGAATATTCTTGTTTTGAAGTGGCTTTAATGTTTTGGGGTGAATGATTGTTGCTCCATAATAAGACAATTCGATAGCTTCTTCATAAGAGATGGCATCGAGTTTAACGGCATCAGGAAAAAACTTTGGGTCTGCATTCAGCAAACCGGGGACATCTTTCCAAATGGTCACGCTCTCGGCATCCAACAGGTAAGCAATGATGGCAGCAGAATAGTCTGAACCTTCGCGCCCGAAAGTAGTTGTCTGCCCATCACTTGTTCCGGCAATAAAGCCCTGCGTTATAAACAAATTCGCTTCTTTTTTGGCAGTAATTTCAACAATGGCATTCGTCAAGGCAATATCCGATTCTTCCCAATTAATCTTGGCTTCCATATATGTGGCATCTGTTTTCAGCATTTGCCGAGCGTCTAACCAATAATTTCGGACATCAACCAGATTGAGATAAGTGGATATCAATTTTGTTGATAATATTTCCCCGAAGCTGACAATTCTGTCATATTCATATTCATAGTTATCGGTATGAGGTTGTTGCAGTTTTTCGTGTAATTGTTTAAAGACAATTTCCAATTTATCAACAATACGAGCATTATCCGGCATCAACTCGCGAGCGATGGATAAATGATTTTCTTTTAATTGTTCATATAAAAGGAACGGATCTTCTTTTTCAAAGAAATAGGCATCTAAAATGCGTTCCAAGAGATTCGTAGTTTTGCCCACTGCCGAAATCACTACAAGTAAGTTTTTGTCTTTGTATTTTTCTACGATGCGTTGTAAATTTCGGACACCTTCTGCATCTTTCACGGAAGCTCCGCCGAATTTAAAGACGAGAATATCGTTATTTAAAAAAGTATTCATTATCATCTATTTTTCTTCATAAATAACTGCAAGAACGGTTTTCCCGACAGCTGCCAAAGTTGTTTTATCAATATGTTGGATATTATCACTTAACGTATGCCATGTAGAAGTAAAGCCTGTTTCGGAAGAGCTGACTTGATGTATGATGTCAACCATTGGAATGCCGGCAATGGTATTAACGTAATAGTGGTCATCGGTAATAGGGTGACTTTTTTCGGCGAGGAAGTAGTTCCCAAATCCGAATTTGTAGGCTGTAGTCCATATTTTGGTTAGGACATCTTGTGCATAGTAGGAGGAGAAGTATTCATAGTGAAAGACTGCATCTTCTGCACCGACCATGTCCAACAGAATACCATAATTAGCACGGTAACCGCTCACATGCGGATTTTTTGCCCAATACTGAGATCCCAAACCCCACCATTCGCCGTCCGGTGCGGTAACGCCTTCAGGAACACCATAATCTTCGGCATCAAAGAATACAATATCAATGCCGACAGTGGGAACTTTTATGGATAGTTGTCTAGCAATTTCGAGCAGTACCCCTACTCCACTTGCGCCGTCATTAGCACCGTCGATAGGTTTATTCCGATTGGCAACCACAGGGTCGTGGTCAGCTACATGACGTGAATCCCAATGCGCTGCCAAGACGATACGATTCGTTTTCCCTATGCCAAAAGAGCCAATAATATTTTTCCCATTTAACGTAGTCCCATTGTACGCTTTGGTTGTAAATTGCTGTATGATAACCGTATCACAATAATTCTCGAGTTGTTTGTACAAATAATCGGCGCAGAGTGAGTGAGCTTCACTATTAGGAACGCGTGGTCCGAAATCGGTTTGTTTTTTTACAAAAGCAAAAGCGGAATCTGCACTAAAGTCAGGCGTAATGATTTGATTTTCTTTGGGTATATCCTTTTTTTCGGGTTCGGTATTACAATTTGTCAAAAAGAAAGGAGCCATCAACAGAAAGGCAATCAGGTAATAACTATTTTTGAATTTCATTACGGGAATTATTATGGTTATATAGTGAATATTCTTTTCTATTTCTCAAAATATCTACTGCGAGATAAAGGGCGTTGCGCATGGAGTCGCAAGAAGCCAGATTTTGGCATGTGATATCGTAAGCGGTTCCGTGCGCCGGCGATGTGCGAACAATGGGCAGACCGGCGGTGAAATTTACTCCCGCGCCTTGCGATAATAGTTTAAAGGGAATCATTCCCTGTTCGTGATACATCGCTAGAACCGCATCAAACTTTAAATAAGTGCCACTACCAAAGAATCCATCTGCGGGAAAAGGTCCGAACGCATTAATTTGTGTCTCAAAAGCTCGCTGAACAGCGGGCACGATAACATTCTGATCTTCACTTCCTATCAGTCCGTTGTCACCCGCATGCGGATTAAGCGACAGCACGGCAATTTTCGGATTTGTACATGCAAAATCTGATTGAAGCGTATGTTTCATCATTTTTAATTTTTGGAAAATAAGCTCTGATGTGATATTCTGTGCTACGTGCGACAAGGGTAAGTGATTGGTAACAAAGCCTATACGAAGATTCTCAGCAATCATCATCATCATTGCGTTGGGAGCAGAAAATTGCTGGGCAAAATACTCTGTATGACCGGTAAATTTAAAGTTAGGAGATTGAATATTAGCTTTATTGATAGGAGCGGTCACGACTGCATCTATCAGTTTCCCTTTCAAGTCTCTACACGCCATATTCAACGCCATCTCCGCCATTTTTCCGGCTGTCTCCGTAGATTCTCCCGGGTCAATTTTCACTTCTTGCTCTACAAGATTCAGCAAATTGCTTTTCTTGGGATTGACTTGTTCGATTTTTTTGATTACCTGAAAAGAAAAATCCGGCAAATCTAATTTGCTTTTGTGGAAGTTTGCCACTTTCGAGACCCCATAAACAATCGGTGTAAAGATCTCTGTTATTTTATTATCACTCAACGCTTTCATAATAACTTCGTAGCCGATTCCATTGATGTCACCCTGCGTAATTCCTATTTTAAATAATATTTCACTCATTTTTTTTACTTCAAATTATTGCCGGCAAAGATACTATTTTCAACGCATAATTTGCTATCCAAAATCGGAAATTATTCTCATATTCGTAACATTATTTCCAAAAGATTGATTGGTCATTTGTTTTATCATCATGAAATCACGATTTTCCACAAAATTTCTTAATATCGTTCAAAAAAGTCGTACTTTTGCGGCTTGTAGATAACCATTTATGATTTTTAACCGGATACACGATACTTTTTTTGAACGCGGCTATTTTACCCACAGCGAATTGGATAATTTTTTCCCTTCAACAGATAAAAACAACCTTACCCGCTGGTGTAAAAATGGTCTTCTTATCAAATTGAGAAACAACTATTATGCTTTTCCGCAATATATCAAACAAACACATTTTGCTTTTTATATAGCCAATCATATCTATGCTGAATCATACATCAGTTTACACAGTGCCCTTGCTTTTCATAACTACATTGCCAACTATGTTAATTCACAGATTAGCAGTGTTAGTTTGCAAAAAACGATCACTTTTCGGAATCACTTGGGCAATTTTCATTATCAAAAAGAAGCTCCCCCCTTTTTTTGGGGGTTCGAGCCGCAAGGAGAAGTTCCTTTCACGTTTCAAATAGCAACTCCGGAAAAGGCAATTCTGGATATTTTTTACCTCTACCCGAACTATTACGATACAGAGCAAAAAATTCAAAATTTTGCCATTGAAGAAAGAATGTTATATGAACATTTGAATACAAAACGGTTGTATGAGTATCTGGATATTTTTCAAAATCAGGCACTTGAAAAAAGAATCACGCTGTTTTGCAAAATCTACGGATTGTAAGTGAGCCATCAACCATATTGATCTATCCCAAATGCTGGCATTTTGTTGTTATGAAACGGTGTTGGCAGGCTTGTTACGCGATGTTGAGGCACAATCTAATCGGGTGATGGGCGCGTGGGAAAATTCTAAATCCTTGCTCCTAATTTGTTATTCCCAATTCCTCAATTTGCTCTTTCGACAATCCAGTTATCAATAGAATATCATCGATAGGCTTTCCCATTTTCAGCAAAGTACGGGCAATTTCCAACTTACCTTCTAATCGACCTTCTATCTTGCCTTTCAATTCGCCTTTCAATTCGCCTTCTTCACGCGCGTAATTGATAGCATTGTCATAATCGTTGATCGCTTTCTTGCTTTTAATGTATTTTCTATATTCCATTTTGTCTAAT
>Ga0265294_10000581_pt1 | contig 48863 bp, 55 predicted proteins | sample MunlanPumphouse3_FD_192504 | JGI IMG/M metagenome (GOLD analysis project Ga0265294, IMG submission 192504) | Groundwater microbial communities from a municipal landfill in Southern Ontario, Canada - Pumphouse #3 | ecosystem: Environmental > Aquatic > Deep subsurface > Groundwater | place...
CCTCGCCGCCCTGAGCTACGTCGATCACATCGTGGCGTTCGACGGCGATACGGCCGATGAAGTGATCGAGGCGATCCGGCCCGACATCTTCGTCAAGGGCGGGGACTATACGCGCGAGACGCTGCCCGAGGCCGGCCTGGTGGAGCGGCTCGGCGGCGCGGTGTGCATCTTTCCCTATGTGGAAGACCGCTCCACCACCGGCATCATCGAGCGCATACGTCAGGCCGGCTGAACGCCGATGCCGTGGGGATCGACGCAGGTGCGCATGACATGGCGCAGATCGACGTGCTCATCCCGACCTACTGCCGTCACGCGGCGCTGGCCGTGACGCTGACCAGCCTGTGCGCGCAGGAGTGCGCGGATTTCCGTCTCGTGGTGTCGGACCAGACGGAGGAGGGCGATGCTCTCGCGGCGGGTGAGGTCAAGGCGGCGTTGCGCGTGCTGCAAGCCTACGGCCACGCGGTGGAGGTGCATCGTCATCTGCCGCGGCGGGGCATGGCGGAGCACCGGCAGTTCCTGTTGGATCGGGCTACGGCACCCTGCGTGCTGTTCTTGGACGATGATCTGATCCTGGATCGCCGTGTCGTCGGCAACCTGTATCGGGCATTGCGCGAAGAGCGCTGCGGTTTCGTGGGCTGCGCGGTCATCGGCCTGAGCTTTCAGGACGACATGCGGCCGCAGGAGCAGGCCATCGAGTTCTGGGACGGGCCGGTCGTGCCCGAGTCGATCGGGCCGGAGAGCCCGCTGTGGATACGCCATCGGCTGCACAACGCGGCCAACCTCTACCACGTGCAGCAGCGCCTGCAACTGGACATGGCGCGGCCGCGCAAGTACCGCGTCGCCTGGATCGGCGGCTGCGTGATGTACGACACGGCGAAGCTGCGGGCCGTGGGAGGATTTAATTTCTGGCGCGAACTTCCGCCGGACCATTGCGGCGAAGACGTGCTGGCGCAACTGCGCGTCATGGCGCGTTACGGCGGCTGCGGGTTGGTTCCGTCGGGCGTGTATCACCAGGAGCTGCCCACCACGGTGGCCGATCGCCGCATCGACGCCCCCAAGGTGCTGGGGCTGGATACCGGTAGCGCAACGTCCCATGGCTGCCGTTGATATTCTCCTGCCCACGTGCAACCGGCCTGCCGCGCTGGCCGTGACGCTGTGCGGAATCGCCGCGCAGACCCTGGAGGACTTCCGGCTGGTGGTGGCGGACCAGGGCGATGCGTATGCGGCGGACGCGCCGGCCATCGGCACGCTGCGCCGGCTGCTGGAGCTGCGCGGCCACCCGGTGGAGTGGCACTACCGGACGGAACGCCGGGGCATTGCGGAACAGCGCGCGTATCTGCTGGAGCGGGCGAGCGCCGAGTGCGTGCTCTACCTGGATGACGACGTGTTCATGGAGCCGTGGGTGCTCGCGCGGCTGATGGATGTCCTGCAGGGCGAGCGCTGCGGCTTCGTCGGCGCGTTTCCCGCAGGGCTCTCCTTCCTGCAGGACGTGCGGCCGCGGCAGCAGCGGATCGCGTACTGGGACGGGCCGGTGCGGCCCGAGACCGTCGCGCCGGGATCGGAACAGTGGGAACGCTGGCATCTGCACCGGGCGGCCAACCTGTTTCATGTCAGCCAGGGGCTGGCGCCCGGCGCGGTGCGGCGGTACAAGGTGGCCTGGATCGCCTCCTGCGTCCTTTACGACCGGGACAAGCTCCTGCGCGTGGGCGGGTTTTCCTTCTGGCCGCGGCTGCCGCGCTACCATTCGGGCGAGGAGGTGCTGGTGCAGAACCTGCTGCTGCGCCGGTTTGGCGGCTGTGGGATCGTGCCGTCCGGCACCTATCACGCGGAGGCGCCGTCCACCGTGCTCAATCCCGCGGGCACGGTGGATGGCCATGCACTTGCGCTCCTGGACGAAATGGTGGCGCGCTATGCCGCGGCGTAGACGAGGGCTGGGCGTGATCGAGGCAACGCCGGACCCCTTTTCCCCAGGGCTGTTAACGCGCCTGCCCGAGGCGCCGCGCCGGGTTGCCCTGCTGCGGCCCGCGCGCATCGGGGATTTCATCTGCGCCATTCCAGCCTTCCGGGCGTTGCGGGCAGCGTTGCCGGGGGCCGAGATCACCGTCATTGCCCTGCCGTTGCTGCGCGATCTGGCGCAGCGCATTCCGTATCTCGACCGCTTCGCGGCCTTTCCTGGATACCCCGGACTGGCCGAGCAGTTCTTCGAGGCGCGGCGCACCCTGCGGTTTTTCCGGGAAATGCAGGAGCAGCGGCTGGACCTGGCGGTGCAGATGCATGGTTCGGGCGTCAACTCCAATCCGTTCGCGCTCATGCTCGGTGCCCGGGCCACGGCCGGATTCGTGCGGCCGGGGGACGGGCCGGGGCGGCTGGACGCGGCGCTCCCGCTGCCGGCGACGGGGCACGAGGTGTGGCGCCTGCTCGCCCTGGCGCGGTTCCTGGGCGCAGAGCCCCAGGGCGAGGCGACGGCGTTTCCCCTGTGGGAGGCGGACCACGCCCGGGCCGAAACGCTGCTGCGGCGCGCGCGGCGGCCCCTGCTCGGCCTGCACCCCGGCGCCCGCAGCGCGACGCGCCGCTGGCCGCTGGAGCGTTTTGCCGCCCTGGGCGGGCAGTTGTGCCAGCGCCATGGCGGGACCCTGGTGGTGGTGGGCGGCCCGGAGGAGCGGGCGCGGGGCGATCGGCTGGCGGCGCTGGCGGGGGGGCCGGCCCTGAACCTGTGCGGGGCGCTGTCGCTGCCGGTGCTGGGAGCGGTGCTCGTGCGTCTCGCCCTGTTCGTCACCAACGATTCCGGCCCGGCGCATCTCGCCTACGCGTTCGGTGTGCCGACGGTCACCATCGTGGGCGGAGAGGATTCGGAGCGTTACGGTCCGCCGCGGGACGGCCCCTTTCGCGTGGTACGGCACGAGGTGCCGTGCCGGCCCTGTGACGAAGCGGTCTGTCCGGTCGATTACCACTGTCTGCACGCGGTGACCGTGCAGCGGGTGGTGGTGGCGGCGCGCGAACTCGTGGCGTGAGGCGAGGCAAAGGAGCGAGACATGCAACCACGGCGGGATGGCGCGCAGGGGTTCGACAAGATCGCGGTGCTGCGGGCGAATGGCATCGGCGACTACGTCTTTGCGGTGCCGGCGCTGGAGGCCCTGCGCGCCCGGTTTCCCCAGGCGGAAATCGTGCTGTTGGGCAAGTCCTGGCATGCGGCATTCCTCCAGGACCGGTTCGAGCCCGTGGACCGGGTGGTGGTGGTCCCGCCGTGCCCCGGCGTGGGTGAGGAGCCGGGAACGCCCGTGGATCAGGACGTGCTGGAACGGTTTTTCGCGGAGATGGCGCGGGAACGGTTCGACCTCGCCATCCAACTGCACGGCGGCGGCCGGTATTCCAATCCGTTCGTGCAGCGGCTCGGCGCTGCCTTCACCATAGGCCTGCGCACGCCGGATGCGGCACCGCTGGATCGCTGGGTGCCGTATTTCCATTTCCAGCCCGAGGTCATGCGTTACCTGGAGGTGGTGGCGTTGGTGGGGGCCGTGCCGGTGCGGCTGGAACCGCGGATCGAGGTCGGCGCAGCGGATCTCGCGGAAGCGGCGCAACTGGCCATCGACCCCGAGCGGCCATTGGCCGTGCTCCACCCCGGCGCCACCGACCGGCGCCGCCATTGGCCGTCCAGGAAGTTCGCCGTCGTGGGCGATGCGCTGGCGGCGGCCGGGGCGCGGGTGGTGGTGATCGGTACCGAGCCCGAGCGTCCGCTGGTCGCGGCGCTGCTGGCCGGCATGAAGGCGGAGGCGGATGGGGTGTGCGGCCGTTTGTCCCTCGGCGGGCTGGCCGGGCTGCTCTCCCGCGCCGCCGTGGTGGTGGCCAACGACTCGGGGCCGCTGCATCTCGCCGCGGCGGTGGGAGCGCCCACGGTCGGCATCTTCTGGTGCGGCAATCTGATCAATGGCGGACCGTTCACCCGTACGCGGCATCGGCCGTTGGTGTCGTGGCGCCTGCACTGCCCGCGCTGCGGCGTCAACACGCTCGAAGCCGCTTGCGAAGACCACGACTCCTTCGTGGCCGACGTGCCGGTGGCGGAGGTGACCGCCGCGGCGCTGGATCTGCTCGCGCTGTCCGGGGCGCAAGGGTGACGGCGATACCGGCCACGCAGTGCAGCCTTGACGCAAAGACGCCACGACCGCATCAGCCGCGCTTGATGATGCTGATGCGCCCGTCTCCTTCCATCTGCGCGAGTTTCACCTCGGTGAGGTCCGACACGCCCTGCTCGCGCAACTGGGTCCAAAGCTCGTCGTCGGAGATGAACTCGCGGCGCATGTTGCGCCGCAGCAGGCGGCCGTCCTGGACGAGGGGCAGCGGGGGCGGATGGACGAAGCGGCCGATGATGGGGAAGCGAAAGGCGAGCCGGTCGAGCAGGTAGCTCCACAGGATGATGGTGAGGGCCACGATGACGCCGTCGGTGATCGAGCGGTAGTCGTCCGTCATCCCGTTCTGCGCGGCATCGGCGATCAGTACGATCAGGAGCAGGTCGGGCACCGACAGGCTGGCCGCCTGGCGCCGCAGGATGACGCGCAGCAGGGAAAACAGCGCGAGATACATCACCGAGCCGCGCACGAGCAGCTCCAGCGGCGGGACGGTGGGGGTGAACAACGCCTTCCAGTCCAGGCTGAAGATGAAATCCATGGCCGGCACCGCGGGGGATTCGCTCGTGTCCATGAGGCTGTCGCCCATCAGTCTAGCAAACGCCACGCAGGTCCTGCGGGACGGAAAAGTTACAAAGTCAAGACGCGCAGGCGTAGGAGTTCAACGCAGAGGCGCGGGGCACGGGATTTCAACGCAAAGGCGCAAAGACGCCAAGTTGGTTCATGGCGAATTACGGCAGCCTGGAGTGCCTCCGTACGCACGAGGAGGTCAAGCCGCGCAGGTCAAAGCCTTTACATGTCTTTGCGCTCTTTGCGGCCTTGGCGTCTTTGCGTTTAAAACACCGGTGCCGCCGGTTGAATGCAGTCAGGCGCGGTTGATGCGCTCAAGCAGGGCGGCGGCTTTGTCGGATGAAGGCGCGCGCAGGATTCTTTGCGCCGGCTTGACCAGTTCGGCCAGCCGGCTCGCGTTGATGATGCCCTTCACCTCCAGCAGGGAGGAGGGATGCATACTGAATTCGGTCAGCCCCATGCCCAGCAGCAGCCGGGTATAGCGGCGGTCGCCGGCCATCTCGCCGCACATGGAGACCGGAATGCCCGCCCTGCGGCCCGCCTTGATGGTCATGCGGATCAGTTGCAGCACCGCCGGGTGCAGGGGATCGTAGAGGTAGCTCACCTCGTCGTCGATGCGGTCGATGGCGAGGGTGTACTGGATCAGGTCGTTGGTGCCGATGGAGAGGAAGTCGAGGTGGCGCGCGAAGATGTGCGCGGAGAGCGCAGCGGCGGGGGTTTCGATCATGCCGCCCACGGGCATGTTCGGGTCGAAGGGCAACCTTTGGCTGCGCAGCTCCTGCTTGGTCTCCTCGATGATGTGCAATGCCTGCAGTAATTCCTGCACGTTGGAAAGCATGGGGAGCATGAGCCGCACCGGGCCGGCGGCGGAGGCGCGCAGGATCGCGCGCAGTTGCGGGCGGAACAGGTCGAGCTCCTTCAGGCATAGCCGGATCGCCCGCAGCCCGAGGGCGGGATTGGTGGCGGTTCGCCCCTGTCGTCCGCCGTCGGCCTGCTTGTCGGCGCCCAGGTCGAGGGTGCGGATGGTGATGGGCTTGCCTTTCAGCGCCTTCACCACGCGCAGGTAGGCGTCGAGCTGCTCTTCCTCACCGGGCGTGTCGGCCCGGTTCATGTACAGAAACTCCGTGCGGTACAGGCCGACGCCGCCGGCGGCCACGCGCTTGACCGCCTGGATGTCCTCCGGCAGTTCGATGTTGGCGAACAGCGTGATCGCCTGCCCGTCGCGGGTAATGGCCGGTTCGCTGCGGAGTTTGGCGAGGTGGGCGTAGTAGCGCCGCTCTTCCCGCTGGCGCCGGTTGTAATGGGCCAGCGTCGCCTGGTCCGGGGAAGCCAGCACGACTCCCTGCTCGCCGTCCACGACGATCAGTTCCTGGTCGCGGATGTAGCGGCGGGCTCGGTGCACGCCGATGACGGCGGGCAGCCCCAGGCTGCGGGCGAGGATGGCGGTGTGGGACAGCGGACCGCCGTACTCGGTGACGAATCCGATCATGCCCTGATGCTGCATGAGCACGGTGTCGGCGGGCGTCAGATCGTCCGCGAACACGATGCAGCCCTTGAGGGCGGGGCCGGTCGTTTTGGTGGTGTCGTTATCGGCCAGCAGGATGCGCTGGATGCGGGAGATGACGTGGTCCACGTCGTCTTTGCGCATGCGCAGGTAGGCGTCATCCATCTCGTCGAACACCGCGACGAGGCTGTCGCGCTGCAGCTTGAGTGCCCATTCGGCATTGCACTGTCGGGTGCGGATGAGGTGGATCGGTCCGGTGGCGAGGGTGGAGTCTCGCAGCATCAGCAGGTGGGTATCGATGAAGGCCAGGATGTCGGCCGGCGTGTTGGCCGGGATCTGTTCCCGTATCATGCTGAGCTGCTGATGTGCCAGCCGCAGCGCCGTTTCGAACCGGGCCACTTCTGCTTCGACCAGGTGCGGCGGGATGGCCGATTCCGGGATTTCCAGGCGATTGGGTTCCAGCACGCAGGCCTTGCCGATGGCTATGCCGCGGGATACGCCGATGCCGTGGAGCGCCAGGCTCATGATTCAGTTGCAAGTCACGAGCGGCAAGTGGCAGGTCCCGATCTCGTAACTTGTTACTCCTCCTCTCCGAACCGGTTGTTGATGAGTTCTTCCAGATGCTGGACCGCGGATGCCTCGTCTGCGCCGGAGGCGATGATGGTGAGTTTGGTGCCGCGGCCGGCGGCCAGCATCATGACGCCCATGATGCTCTTGCCATTGACCTGCCGGTTGCCGCGCACCAGTTGGATGTCGCTTTCGAAGCGCGACGCGACCGTGACGAATTTCGCCGCCGCGCGGGCGTGCAGGCCAAGTTTGTTGATGATGGTGATTTCCCGCTGCACCACGTCATTCCTCTTCTTCTTCCGCTCCGGTCGGACACAGCAGTATCCCGTTGCGTCCGCCGCTGATGGCCTTTTCCACCAGTTCCGGCAGGCTCAGCCGGGGATAGTTCAGCACTCGGATGAGCATCGGCAGGTTGAGGCCCGCCACCACCCTCACCTGTTTGCAGTCAGACAGCCGATTGGCGATGTTGCTGGGCGTCGAGCCGTACACGTCCGTCAGCACCAGCACACCGTCGCCCTGTTCGAGTTCCGCCACCATGTGGCGGGCCTTGGCCACGAGCGCTTCCGGGTCGCTGTCGGGCATTACCGGCAGGACGGCGGTGGCGAGCGGGCAGACGCCCAGCGTCGCGCTCGCCGTGCTCAGCAATTCGGCGCCGATGCGATTATGGCTGATGATCAATAAACCTACGGTCATGATAGCTCCCTGTGGCGTGTCAGTACGTTGTCCCATTTGTTGCGGAAGTGAGCCGCCAGCAGTTCGGCCATGTAGACCGAGCGGTGCTGCCCGCCGGTGCAGCCGATCGCTATGGTCATGTAGCTGCGGTTGTCCGCCGCGAAACGGGGGAGCCAGGTGTCGAGGAAGCGTTTCAGTTCCTCGAACATCTGCAGGACTTCCGGCTGGTTTTCCAGGTAGGCGATGACCTCGCCATCCAATCCGGTCAGCGGGCGCAGTTGCTGCTGCCAGTGGGGATTCGGCAGGCAGCGCACGTCGAAGACGAAATCGGCGTCCGCCGGTATGCCGCGCTTGTAGCCGAACGACTCGAACAGAATGGACATGGAGTGGGCCGACTTCTGGGTGCGGTCGCGTATCAGGTCACGCAGTTGATGCACGTTCATGTGGGTTGTGTCCACATGCATGTCCGCGTTGACGGCGATGGGCTCCAGGAGCTTGCGCTCCAGGCCGATGGCCTCGGCCAGCGGCACGTTCTTGCCGGTGAGCGGATGCTTGCGGCGCGTTTCGCTGAAGCGCTTGAGCAGCGTGTATTCGTCCGCCAGCAGATAGATGATCTCGCAACTGATGCCGGCGTCCCTCAGTTCGCGCAGGACGCTCGGGAAGCGCTCCAGATGTTCGGGCTGGCTACGGGCGTCCGTTCCCACGGCGATCTTTTCGTAGGCGGGCTGGCGGCTCGCCAGCATCTGCATCGCGAAGGCCTGTAACAGGCCGAGGGGCAGGTTATCGATGCAATAGTAGCCCAGGTCTTCGAGCGTGTGCAGCGCCACGCTTTTGCCCGAGCCCGACAGACCACTGACGATGATCAGTTTCATTGCATGTGTTACTCGATGTAACGCCGTTGGCGCTCGATGAAATCTGTGGTGGCGTCATAGCCCTTGAGCTTGAGGATGTGATTGCGCACCGCGGCTTCCACCAGCACGGCCAGATTGCGCCCCGGGGCGACCGGCAGGGTGATCTCGGGGATCTCCACGTCCAGGATCTTGCGCGAGCGGTGGTTTCCCTGCAGGCGGTCGATCTCCTGCATGCGTTTGCCGCTCATGCGCTCCAGGTGGATGATGAGGCGCAGGTACTTGCTCGTCTTGATCGCGCTGTCGCCGAACATGGCTCTGACGTTCAGCAGGCCGAGCCCGCGCACCTCAAGGAACGACTGCAGGGGTTCCGGGCAGGTGCCGATCAGGGCGTCGGGTGTGACTTGGGCGAATTCGGGCGCGTCGTCCGCGATCAGCCGATGGCCGCGCGTGATCAGTTCCAGGGCCAGCTCGCTCTTGCCGATGCTGCTGGCGCCGGTGATCAGGGTTCCGATTCCCATGACCTCCATGAACACGCCATGGAGCGTGATCTTTTCGGCGAAGAGGTTGCCGAGATAGTACTGCAGGTGGTCCACGACTTCATGGCTCGACAACGGTGAGCCGAACAGCGGCATGCCTGCCTGCTCGGCCTCTTGCTTCAGGTCGTCGGGCACCTTCAAGCCGTCCGTTACCAGCACCAGGGCGGTCTTGTCGGAGAGCAGTTGCCTGATGGCATCCGCGCGTGAGTTCTTGGCCAGCCGACGCAGGTAATGCAGCTCGGGGTTGCCCAGTACCTGCACGACGTAAGGGTGGATGAAGTTGAGGTGGCCGATGAGCGAGGCGCCGACCTTGTGTTCTTCATCCGATTGAACGAGACGCTCTGCGCCTGATCGTCCGGCGATCCACTCCAGCCGGAGCTTCGCCTTGTGATCCTCGAACAGCGTCTGCACGGAGACAGAGGCGATCATGCCGGCGTGTGTTGTGACTCCCATTGCAACAGCAGCTCGAAGAGTTTCTGGTCGCTGGCGGCCTCGCGCAGTTCCTTGCAGAGCACGCTGTCGCTGAACATCTCGGCAAGACGCGCCAGAATCTGCAGATGTTCTTCCACGGCCGTTTCCGGGACCATGAGCGCGAACAACAGGTCCACCGGTTCGTTGTCCACGGCGTCGAAGTCGACGGCGCGGTCCAGCTTGATGAACGCGCCGGTAGCCGCCGTATCACCCTTGATGCGGCCATGGGGAATGGCGACTCCGTGCCCGAGTCCGGTGCTGCCGAGGCGCTCGCGTCCGATGAGGCTCTCGAACACCTCGCCTTGGGTGAGATGCGGCCTGCTGTGGGCAATCAGCTCGCTCAGCAGTTCCAGTGCGCGCTTCTTGCTGCCCGCCTGGACGCCGTATGCAACACGTTCGGGAGTGACTAGATCGGCGATTTGCATGGCTTCAATTGAAGTCTCCCCGGACTCCGCGAGGAAGTCCGGGGATCGGTTGTGAGGTTCAGATCTTGACCGCCGCGTCGTTGCGGTGGTGATCGGTGAGCTTTTCCTTATGGCGCTTGACCTGACGGTCCAGCTTGTCGATGAGGGCGTCGATGGCCGCATACATGTCCTCGTCGACCGCATCGGCATGGATGCTGCCGCCTCTGATGTACAAGGTCGCTTCGGCCTTCTGGCGCAGCTTCTCCACACTCAGGACCACGTGCACGTCGAGCACGTGGTCGAAATGACGCTCCAGGCGCTCCATCTTGCTGGTCACGTAATCGCGCAGGGCTTGCGTGATGTCGATGTGATGGCCGGTCAGGTTGATTTGCATAATACGGCTCCTTCTTGGGTAGTAATTGTCTATGCCAGACGCTTGCGCTCGTTCGACGGAGGGATGGCCATCGCTTCACGATACTTGGCCACCGTCCGCCGTGCCACGTTGATGCCCTGCCGCAACAGCAGTTCCGCGATCTTGCTGTCGCTGAGCGGTTTGGCCGGATCTTCGCCGGCCACCAGCTTCCTGATCATCGCCCGTATCGCCGTGGCCGAACACTCGCCGCCGTCGGACGTGGTCACGTGGCTGGAGAAAAAGTACTTGAACTCGAATATCCCGCGGGGGGTATGCATGTACTTCTGGGTCGTCACCCGCGAGATGGTGGATTCGTGCATGTTCACCGCCTCGGCGATGTCGCGCAGGACCAGCGGCTTCATGGCCTCCTCGCCGTGTTCGAGAAAACCCCGCTGCTGTTCCACGATGCAGGTCGCCACCTTGAGCAGCGTTTCGCTGCGGCTCTGCAGGCTTTTCAGAAACCAGCGCGCTTCCTGCAGGTGATTTCGCAGGTAGGTGTTGTCGGTGCTCGAGTCGGCGCGCCGTACCAGGCTCGCGTAGTAGGGATTGATCCGGATACGCGGCGCCACCTCGGGATTCAATTCGACCCGCCATACCCCCTTTTGTTTCCGGACGAACACGTCCGGGACGATGTACTGCGGAGGGGTCGTCTCGATCTGGGCGCCGGGTCGGGGATTCAGGGTCTGGATCAGCGCGATGGCCTGGCGCAGTTCCGATTCAGAGACCTTCAGTTGCCGGATGAGGTGGGCGAAGTCGCGGGAGGCCAGTTGGTCCAGGTGATCTTTGGCCAGTTTCTTGGCGGTCTCCAGCCAGGGGGTGTTGGGCGGCAATTGCTGCAGTTGTATGTACAGGCACTCGCCGAGGTTGCGCGCGCCCACGCCCACCGGATCGAAGTGCTGGACGCGGTGCAGCACCGCCTCGATCTCGTCCGTGTCCACGTCCACCTCGCCCGCGAGTCCCTGCTGGATTTCTTCCACGGTGGCGGTGAGGTAACCGTCGTCGTTGATGGAGTCGATGATGGCCATGGCGATGGCCATGTCGGTTTCGCTGAACGGCGTCAGGCGCATCTGCCACAGGAGGTAATCCTGAAGCGACTCCGCCGTGCGCCCCTGGATCTCGAAATCCCGCTCCTCGGCGTCGGAGCCGCCGAGCGTGACCGGGGTGTCGTAGATATCCTCCCAGGCGCTGTCGACAGGAAGCTCTTCAGGGATGGTCGTGTTGTCGCTCGCGGTTGCCTCGTATTCCGGCTCGCGCGCGTCCTCCGCAAGCGCCGTTTCGACCGCGTCGCCCTGGAGTGCCGGAAGCGCCTCGCCCTCGTCGTTCAAGCTGGCGCTCCCGTCGGTGTCCTCTGCCAACTCCAGCATGGGGTTGGTCTCCAGCGCGTGCTGGATCTCCACCTGCAGTTCCAGCGTGGACAGCTGCAGCAGCCGTATGGCCTGTTGCAGCTGCGGCGTCATGGTCAGGTGTTGACCAAGACGGAGCTGGATGGATTGTTTCATCGAATAGGACATGGTGTGGTCGTCGCCGCAGGCCGAAGGCTCATTCTAACGCAATTATTATGCCAGCGCAGGCCCCCTTCGCCGGATTCCCTGTCTTCTGTTCGTTTTTTTCTTCCGTCCCCGGCATTGTAGTGTGTTCCGGCCTGGGGAGCGCCTATTGTAATAGGTTCTTTATATTTGAAAATCGTGTCCCAGATACACGTCCCTGACCCGGGTGTTCCGTAAAATTGCATCCGGCGTTCCCTCCGCGATTACCTTTCCTTCACTCAATATATAGGCCCGGCCGCAGATCCCCAAGGTTTCACGCACGTTGTGGTCCGTGATCAGCACGCCGATCCCCCGCCTTGCCAGGTGGATGACGAGGCGCTGGATGTCCAGGACTGAGATCGGGTCGACGCCGGCGAACGGCTCGTCGAGCAGGATGAAACGGGGATCCGCCGCCAAGGCCCGCGCAATCTCCACGCGCCGGCGCTCGCCGCCCGACAGGCTCATGCCCAGGTGATCGCGCAGGTGCCCGATGTGCAGTTCCTGCAGCAGCTCTTCCAGCCGGGCCAGGCGGCCCTTGCGATCGAGGTTGGGACGGGTCTCCAGGATGGCCAGGATGTTCTCGGCCACGGTGAGCTTGCGGAACACCGACGGTTCCTGGGGCAGGTAGCCTACCCCAAGCTGGGCGCGGGCATGCATGGGGTAGCGGGCGATGTTGCGCCCGTCCAGGAGGATTTCGCCGCGGTCGCTGCCGATCAGTCCGACGACCATGTAAAAAGAGGTGGTTTTGCCGGCTCCGTTGGGGCCGAGCAGGCCGACGATTTCGCCGCTGTTGACGTGCAGCGATACCCCGTCCACCACGACGCGCGACTTGTAGCGCTTGGTGAGGCCTTTGGCGATGAGCGTGCTCATGGCACTGTGCCCGGCTGTCTGGACGGACTGCCGGACGCGGCGTCCTTGGCTTTCGGCTGGATCGTGATGTAGACCCGCTGGCGTTCCGCGCCCGGCCTGGTGTCGCCCGCGTTCGCGACGCCGCGCGGTATGTCGTAGACGATACGCTCGCTCTTGAACTCGTTGGCGCCCTGCCAGAGCTTGGCGTTCTGCAGGAGGATCACCTTTTCCTCATTCGCGTAGTACTCGATGCGCTCGGCCGAGGCGTGCATGTCTTCCTGCTGGTTGTCGGGCCGCTGCTTGTAGGTGGCAGGCTTGCCCACCATGATGATGCGCTCGAGTTGTTCGTCCTTGTGGTGGACCGTCATGGTGTCGCCCGTCAGGCGCATGCTGCCCTGGGTCACTTTCACGTCGCCGCTGTACACGCTGACGCCGCGGCGCTCGTCGATCTCCACCTGGTCGGCCTCGATCTGTACGGGCTGGTCCTTGTCCGTCGATAGGGCATGGACGCAGGGGGGGGCGGCCAGGGCAAGAACAAGGAGCCAGTTAGCGGACTTTGGGGTCATATATGCCTCGCACTGTGGACAACAACTGTATACGGCTTTCCTGGAAATAGACGCGCATGCCGACGGCATCGACCCGCGCGCCGTTGCGCAGGATGGTGACCGGGGCGTCGGTCTCGGCATATTTCTTACTGGGCTGCACCCGCACGTCGCGGGTGATGATCCGGATCGGCCCGTCCTTGGCATCCTGCCAGATCAGCACGTTGCCCTGCAGCAGCACGGAGTCGCTGCGGCGGTACACCCAGCCCTTGTCCGCGTCGATCTGCCAGGGCGGCGCGTCCTGCCGGTACAGTTCGAGATGGGGCTTGGTGAGCTCCGCCGAATCGTCGTGGGGATAGTGGAACATGATGGGCGCCCGTAGACGGTCGCGCAGCCTTCCCTGCTCATCCAGGGCGCTGGCGGTGAAGTTCTCGATGAAATAATCCGGCGTCCGCAGACGCGGCTGCGCTGCGGTCGGCTGTGTGGTCTTGACGGCCTGCACCAGCCAGAGGCTCAAGGCCGCCAGGCCGATCAGGGCGATTGCGATGAGGAGGCGGCCGAGGGGCATCAGAGATATTTGCCGAGCGCCTCGTCCAGCGTCCCCTGCGCCTCCATGATCAGTTCGCAGACATCCCGCGCCGCGCCGCGGCCGCCGCCGTTGGGGGTCTGCCAGTGGGCGTGTTTCTTGACCATGGGATGGGCATCCTGCACCGCGATGGCGAAGCCGACCCGGCGCATGACGGGCAGGTCCACGACGTCGTCGCCGACGTAGGCGACATGATCCGGCTCCACGCCGAGTTGCTCGACCAGGGCCTCGAAGACCGGCAGTTTTTCGATGCTGCCCTGGTAGAGCAGCGAGACGCCGAGGTCCCGCATGCGGTGTATCACCACGTTGGAGGTGCGCCCCGTGATGACCGCCACCTGTACGCCCGTGCGCTGGAGCATCTTGATTCCATGGCCGTCGCGGGAGTGGAACGCCTTGTATTCTTCGCCGCTGTCGCTCAGAAACAGGCTGCCGTCGGTGAGCACTCCGTCCACGTCGAAGATTACCAAGCGGATGCGTGCCGCCCGTTCGAGGATGTCCTGCATGCGATCTTCCCTAGCTTTGTCCGGTTGAGTGTGAAGACGTTCGGGCTACACCACGCCGGCCCGCAGCAGATCATGCATGTTCAGCGCGCCCACGAGCCGCTTGCCGTCGCCCAGCACCAGCAGCGCATTGATCTTGTGGGTCTCCATGACGCGCAGCGCCTCGGCGGCGAGCGTGTCCGGCGTTACCGTCTTGCAGTTGCGGGTCATCACCGTACCGATCCCGGTCTTGTGCACGTCCACGCCGTGGTCCAGGGCGCGGCGCAGATCGCCGTCCGTGAAGATGCCGATGAGCCGGTCCTCGGCGTCCACCACCGCCGTCATGCCCAGGCCCTTCTTGGTCATCTCCACCAATGCCTCGCGCAAAAGGGCGGTTTCCGGCACCCGCGGTATCCGGTCGCCGGTGTGCATGAGATCGCCGATGAGGAGCAGCAGGCGCCGGCCAAGCCGGCCGCCGGGGTGGGAGCGGGCGAAGTCCTCCGCGGTGAACCCGCGCGATTCCAGCAGCGATACGGCCAGCGCATCCCCCATGGCCAGGGCGGCCGTGGTGCTGGAAGTGGGGGCGAGCCCCAGGGGACAGGCCTCCTGCGTGACGCTCACGTCGATGTGCACGGTGGCGGCGCGGGCGAGGGTCGAATTCGGGTTGCCGGTGAGGGCGATGAGCGGCACGCCGAGGCGCTTGATCAGTGGGAGGATCGTGAGGATCTCCTCGGTTTCGCCGGAATTCGAGACGGCCAGCACCACGTCCTTGGGCGTGATCATGCCCAGATCGCCGTGGCTCGCCTCGCCCGGATGGACGAAGAAGGCCGGGCTGCCCGTGCTCGCCAGGGTCGCGGCGATCTTGCTGCCGATGTGGCCCGACTTGCCCATGCCGATCACGACGATGCGTCCCTCGCAATCCAGCATGTGGCGGCACGCTGCGATGAAGCTGTCATCGATGCGCTCCGCGAGCCGGGCCACCGCCTGGGCCTCGTTACGGATCACCGCGAGGGCGAGCTCACGCACCTTGTCGGCCTCCAGCGGATGGCGTGGCACCTCCCGGGAGACCGGGCGGATGGCGGACTGTTCCGGGGTGGCCGGGTCCGTTGCGCCAGCGCCATGCGGAGCAGGCTGCGCGGTTTTTTTTGGGAGCGTGTCTGCGGGGGGCATTATTTGGCGGACGCCTCGGGATAACCCAGTTCGGCGAGCTTTTGCGCCAGGGCCGAGCGGGAGAGGTTGTCGCCCTGGACGACCACCGTGCCGCTGGCGACCTCCACCTCGACGCTCGCAACGCCGGGCAGTGCGCCCAGACCGTTGCGGATGTTGCTGGCGCAGCCGCCGCATTTGACGTTCTGCACGGAAAAGGTTTCCTGCATGACTAAAGTCTCCTCATGGTCCCGCCGGTGAGTGCCGTGGCGGGTTTGCTCTCGCGGTTTGCCTGCCATCCCAAGAGGGATGGCGGCAGGTGGATCAGATCATGGCCCGTTCCCGTGGCGGCCAGGGATTGGCCGCAGTCGCCGGAACGCGGCAAAGGTCATATTTGACCCGATGATGCGGCCTTTAGCAACGGCGCGCCGCTGCCGATTGCGGATCGTGGCCGCGGGTCCTTCGATTCGAATAGTGTAGTGCCGTTGTCCGCCAGGTCCCGGGATTGATGGGTTCAGGTCGCTTTGGTCCTGGTTGCGCCGCAACGCTTGCAGCGGTATGCGGTGACCAGCCGGCCCTGCTTGACGTCGAAGGGGTTGCTGCCGACCGCTTCCCATTTGTGGAAGCCGCTCTTGCACAGGGTTTTGCCGCGGTGCTTCTCCGCGGGGCGGGGACGTTTGAACGGGATGACTTCGCCCATGGGGCCACCTTTCCGCAGTTCCGACGGCGCAATGATACACCGCAGCCCGAGTCCGCCATCCCGCCGTTGCAAGGCCTTGGTGCGTCTGGGATTGACCTATACTCGTGGATGTTCCCGGGCGTATTCCATTGACTCCCGTGCGTGCCGCGACGCGCGGAAAGATGCGAGGAGGCGTATCCGCCATGAGCGCGAAAAAGATCCTGATGGTGGTCGGCGATTACGGCGAGGACTACGAGATCATGGTGCCGTTTCAGGCGCTGCAGATGGTGGGGCATACGGTGCATGCCGTCTGCCCGGACAAGAAGGCCGGCGAACAGGTCCGCACCGCCATCCACGATTTCGACGGGGCGCAGACCTACAGCGAGAAGCCCGGCCACAACTTCACCCTGAACGCGAGCTTCGCCGAGGTGCGGCCGGAGGACTACGACGCGCTGGTGATTCCGGGCGGGCGCGCGCCCGAATATCTGCGCCTGAACCGCCGGGTGCTGGACATCGTGCGGCACTTCGCTGAGGCCGACAAGCCCATCGCCGCCATCTGCCACGGCGCCCAGATTCTCGCTGCGGCGGGGGTGCTGGAGGGGAAGGAGTGTAGCGCCTATCCGGCGGTGGGGCCCGAGGTCACCCGCGCGGGCGGGCGGTATCAGGACATCGCCATGGACCAGGCGCACGTGGAGGGCAAGCTGGTCACCGCGCCCGCCTGGCCGGCGCACCCGGCGTGGCTCGCCCGGTTTCTGGAGGTGCTGGGCACGCGCATCGAGCCCTGATGCCGAGTGTGCGGCAGCGGTCCGGACGGGTTTCCCCGGCGTGTCCGTAAACCGCCGCAGGCCGCGGCAGATGGCGCTTGTCAGCGGAACCGGCGCCGTGGTCCCGTACACCTGGCGCAAGGGCAGCCGCTGCCGGTGACCAGAATCCTCAATAAGCAGTTCCATCCTCTGGCCATCAATACTCGTAGCTTTCGTATGGCTGGCCCAAGACCGGCCGTATCCGCTCCAGCGGCCTGCGCTGGAACCGAGTGATCCCGTTCCGGGACAGCCGAAAAACGCCTTGACAACCGGCGCTTTAACGCAAAGACGCAAAGGCCATCAAGAGCGCAAAGCCAATGAAGTACGGATTGGACTTCCGGCTCCGGCATGTTCCCGGACTTTACGGTTGCCTGCTCAGGCTGCCGTAATTCTTCATGAATGCTTTGCGCCTTCGCGTTGATCGCTCTCGCGCTGGTAGGGCTGGGCGCCTTGGCAGGACGCCGCCCCCATCCGGAGAAAATGGCAACCGTTATAATGGATTGGATGCTGGCGAAGGTGGGCCGTATGGCGTTACGGCGGCGTACCCGGATTCCGCCGGCGGGTTTCGTGAAAGACCCGTGCCTCGCTGCGGCCGGCAAAGCCCGGTGCGGAGAGCTTGTAGAACAGGTCGAATTCCATGAATACGACAAACGGGACGGAGGTTGACTGTTTTGGTTCGGACAGACAATAGCCTGGACGCGAACCCCGCGCTCATCCTCGGCGCCCGGGGCTGGGAGCACGCCGGGTGGGATGGTGTGTTCTATCCCGCGGACCTTCCGCCCGAGTGGCGGCTCGCCTACTACGCCAACGAATTCCAAACGGTGCTGGTGCCGGAGGAGTGCTGGCGGGACTGCACGCCGGCGCAGGTGGCCGGTTGGGGAGCCGATGTGCGGCCGGGATTCTCCTTTTTTCTGGAGCTGACGTGCGATCCGGCGCGCGCGGCGGCTTTCGTGGACGACTGCGCGGCGTTGCGGGAGCGCTGCGCCGCGCTGGCGGAGCGGATGGGCGGTCTGATCCTGCGGTTTGCGCGTCTGCCGGCGCCCCGGGAGCTGGAGGCGCTTCCCGCCTGTCTGCCGGCGCTTCATCCGGTCAGCCTGGTGCTGCCGGACGGCGTGTCGCCGCCCGAGGCGTCGGCCCCGTTGATGTGGTCCGGTGCAGCGCCGTGCTGGATGCCGGGGCGGGGCCTGGGCAAGAGCGGGACAGGGCTGATGACAATTGAGGACGGGAAATACACGCAGCGTGGGCTGCGCCGGGAGGTTGAATCCTTCCTGAAGCAGGCGCGGGGGGTGGAGCGTGCGTTCCTGTTTTTTCAGGGCGATCCGCCGGGGGTTCAGGCTTTGCGGGATGCGGCGGTGATGGCGGAGCTTCTGGGGCATCCGCTCGCCGTCGGCGGTTGACTCGCAAAACGATCTTGCGGACACTAGCCCGCTTGGGCTTTTCGAGTCCTCTCTTTTACGCTGCAGGGTTCGCATGGCTGAGTGCCGGAACTATCGATGACCGCTCCCAATAACGACGAAGGTGATCCACTGGTCCGGATCCGCGGCTTGCGCTTCCTGCGCGGCAGCAGGGTGATCTTCGGCGGGGTCGATATCGATATCCCCCGCGGCAAGGTCACGGCCATCATGGGGCCGAGCGGCACCGGCAAGACCACGCTGTTGCGCCTGATCGGCGGGCAGTTGCGGCCCGCGGCGGGGAGCATCCTGGTGGACGGTCAGGATGTGCCCAGTCTGTCTCGGGACGGGTTGTACGCATTGCGCAAGCGCGTGGGCATGCTGTTCCAGAGCGGGGCGTTGCTGACGGATCTGAGCGTCTTCGAAAACGTGGCCTTTCCCCTGCGCGAGCACACGCGCCTGCCCGAGTCCATGATCCGCGATCTGGTGTTGATGAAGCTGCAGGCGGTGGGGTTGCGCGGTGCGCGCGATCTCATGCCCAGCCAACTCTCCGGCGGCATGGCGCGGCGGGTGGCGATTGCGCGGGCCATCGCGCTGGACCCGATGATGATCATGTACGACGAGCCCTTTACCGGGCAGGACCCCATCTCCATGGGGGTGGTGGTGCAGTTGATCCGCCTGCTCAACGACGCGCTTGGGCTCACCAGCATCATCGTCTCCCACGACGTGCACGAAGTGAGCGCCATCGCCGATTGTATCTACGTGCTCTCGGAGGGCAGAGTGGTCGAGCACGGCACGCCGGAGGAGTTGCGGCATTCGCAGTCTGAATGGGTGCGGCAGTTCATGCAGGGGCTGCCGGACGGGCCGGTGCCGTTCCACTATCCGGCATGCGATTATGGGGAAGACCTGCTCGCTGGCGCCTAGGGCGGGGGGAATACGCAAGGGGTGTTGGTGGCATCATGACGCAGTGGTTACAGTACCTGGGCCGCACCGCGCTGGGATTCCTGGAGCGCCTGGGGCGGGCGCACATCCTGCTGCTGCGCATGTTGCTGGGGCTGCCGAGCCTGCTGCCGCGGTTTCGCCTGGTCATCGTGCAGATGCGCTCGGTGGGCGTGCTGTCCCTGGTCATCATCGTGGTTTCCGGCGTGTTCGTGGGCATGGTGCTGGGATTGCAGGGTTACAACACGCTGGTGGATTTCGGGTCCGAGCAGTCGCTGGGCGTGGTGGTGGCCCTCACGCTGGTGCGTGAGCTGGGACCGGTGGTGGCGGCGCTGCTGTTCGCCGGTCGTGCGGGTTCCGCCCTGACGGCGGAAATCGGCCTGATGAAGGCGACCGAGCAGTTGTCGGGCATGGAGATGATGGCGGTGGATCCGCTGCGCCGCGTGTTGGCGCCGCGGCTGCTGGCCGGTTTTTTCTCGATGCCGTTGCTGGCCGCGATCTTCACCGCGGTGGGCGTGCTGGGGGGGTATTTCGTCGGAGTCGGGCTGCTGGGGGTCGATTCCGGGGCCTTCTGGTCCCAGATGCAGGCCAAGGTGGATTGGTACGAGGATGTGCTGAACGGGGTTATCAAGAGCCTCGTTTTCGGTTTCGTGGCGAGCTGGATCGCCGTGTTCGAGGGCTATGACGCGGATCCCACTTCCGAGGGTGTGAGCCGTGCGACCACGCGCACCGTGGTCCATACCTCGCTCGCCGTGCTGGGGCTGGACTTTGTGCTGACCGCGCTGATGTTCGGGGATCTGTAGAGACGATGGAAACGAGGACACTGGAAATTGGGGTCGGGGCGTTCGTCGCGGCAGGGCTTGCGGCGCTCTTCATGCTGGCGATGCAAGTGAGCAACCTGAGCGGCTTCAGCATCGATGAGCGAAGCTCCTACACGCTTACCGCGCGTTTCGATAACGTCGGCGGGCTCAAGGTGCGCGCGCCGGTGAGCATGGCGGGCGTGCAGATCGGCCGCGTCGTGGCGATCGACGTGAATCAGGATACCTACGAGGCCGAGGTCCGCCTTGCTATCCTCAACAAATACAATCGCTTGCCAGAAGATTCGTCGGCGAGCATCTTCACCGCCGGCCTGTTGGGCGAACAGTACATCGGCTTGGAGGCGGGCGGTTCCGAGCGCTATCTCCAGGACGGCGACCGGATCAGGCTGACACAATCGGCGCTGGTGCTGGAGCAGATCATCGGGCAGTTCCTGTTCGGCAAGGCCGCGGAAGGGATAAGCCAACCGGCGGAGAAGGAGTAGAGCAGGGATATCGTGAGGGAGATGAGCCTATGAAACGTTTCGTTGTCACGCTTTTCCTGAGTGCGGTTTCGTTCCTGGCTGCGGCCGCTCAGCCCGCTCAACAGTTGGTCCAGGAAACGTCGGAGCGGATGCTCGCGACGCTGAAGGCCGAGCGCGAGGCCATCCAGAAGAACCCGGATCGGCTTTATGAACTGGTGCGGGAGATCGTGCTGCCGCACTTCGATTTCGAACAGATGTCGCGGCTGGTGCTCGGCAAGAACTGGCGCAAGGCGACTCCGGAGCAGCGCGAGCGGTTCGTGCAGGAGTTCCAGATCCTGCTGGTGCGCACCTACGGCACGGCCTTGAACGAATACCGGGACGAGAAGATCGTGTACCTGCCGCTGCGGCAGCAGCCGGACGCCAAGGAGGTAACCGTGCGCACCGAGGTGCAGCGGACCGGCGCCCCGCCGATTCCGATCGATTACAGCATGGTGCTCGAGGACGGGCAGTGGAAGGTGTACGACGTCACCATCGAAGGCGTCAGCCTGGTGCTGAATTATCGGACGAGCTTCGCCAGCGAGATCCGGCAGGGTGGGTTCGACCTGCTTCTCAAGAAGCTCATCGAGCGCAATCAAAAACCCGTGACGCAATCCCCTGCATGAGTGCGGCGCATCTTGACCCGGCTGGAGACGGCCACTTTCGGTTGGCGGGGGTACTGAGCTTTGCCACCGTGCCCGGGCTTTGGCAGCAAACGCGCGGGCTGTTTGCCGGGCAGGCGGCGGTAAAGATCGACCTGCGCGGTGTGGAGCGCTCCGACAGCGCCGGCCTCGCCCTGCTGGTCGAGTGGATGCGGGAGGCCGAGCGGCATAAGACACGGCTCCAGTTCGTCAACATGCCCAGTCAGATGCTGGCCATTGCGCGCGTCAGCGGCCTGGATCACATCCTTCCCCTGTCCCGGGAAGAATAACGGGCTCGGGGCGCGTGATACGCGCCATGGCCTGCGAGCATGAACATCGAAGAGATCGGCAGCAGACATTGATAACCCTCGATCCGGCGGTGTGCGCCGTAACCATCGACAACGTGCACAAGCGCTTTGGGCAGGTTGCAGCCCTGTGCGGGGTGACGTTCGACATCGCCCGCGGCGAGTTCTTCGGCCTGCTCGGGCCGAACGGCGCGGGCAAATCGACTCTCATCAACATCATGGCGGGCCTGGTCCGGGCCGATGCCGGGCGGGTGCGGGTGATGGGGCACGACGTGGTGCGTGCGTACCGGCGCGCGCGCGCCGCGCTGGGCGTGGTGCCGCAGGAACTGGTCTATGACCCGTTCTTCTCCGTGCGGGAGATCCTGCGTCTGCAGTCGGGCTACTTCGGGTGGGGCAAGGAAAACGAGCCCTGGATCGAGGAGCTGCTCGAAACCCTCGATCTCGCCCCCAAGGCCGATGCCAACCTGCAGCAACTTTCCGGGGGCATGAAACGCCGCGTGCTGATCGCCCAGGCGCTGGTGCACCGGCCGCAGGTGGTGGTGCTCGACGAGCCGACCGCGGGCGTCGACGTGGAGTTGCGCAAGGCTCTTTGGGAGTTTGCCCGCCGCCTGCACCGGGACGGCCACACCATCGTCCTGACGACCCACTATCTGGAGGAGGCGGAGAGCCTCTGCGACCGCATCGCGATCCTGCATCACGGCCAGGTCCGGGCCTTGGATACCAAGCACGGGTTGCTGGCGCGGCACCCCTATCGCCTGCTGTGCCTGACGGTGGCCGACGAGCACGTACGCCTGCCGGAATCCCTCGCGCGGTTGATCACGGCGCGGGAAGGGAACCGGATAACCCTGCGCCTGCACCGGCTGGACGACCAGATCGGCGGCATTCTGAACACGCTCCATGCCGCCGGGATCGCCGTGGCGGACCTTCACACCCGGGACCCCGGCCTGGAGGACGTTTTCCTGGAGCTGACCGCGCGGGAGGAGGAGGCCGCATGAGCGTCAATTGGCGCGGTCTCTACACCCTGTTCATGAAGGAGGTCATGCGCTTCCTGAAGGTCACGGTGCAGACCCTGATGACGCCGGTGGTGACGGCGCTGCTGTATCTGCTGGTGTTCACCCACGTGCTACAGGAGCACGTGGAGGTCTATCCTGGGATCTCCTACACCGCGTTCCTGGTTCCGGGGCTGGTGATCATGACCGTCATCCAGAATGCCTTTGCCAACAGCTCATCCAGCCTGATCCAGTCCAAGATGACGGGCAACCTGGTGTTTCTGCTGCTGGCTCCGATTTCGGGGACGGAGTTCTATCTGGCGTTCGTGGCGGCGGCGGTGGTGCGCGGGTTGATGGTGGGGCTGGGCGTGTATCTCGTGGCCGGCCCGCTGCAAGGCGTCCCGCTCCACAGCCCCGGGGTGGTGCTCGCGTTCGCGATCCTGAGCAGCGCAGTGCTGGGTGGGCTGGGGGTGATCGCAGGGATCTGGGCCGAGAAGTTCGAACAGTTGGCGGCCTTCCAGAATTTCGTCATCCTGCCCCTGTCCTTCCTTAGCGGGGTGTTCTATTCCATCCACACCCTTCCCGATTTTTGGCAGGAAGTTTCCCGTTTCAACCCGTTTTTCTATATGATTGACGGCTTCCGTCACGGGTTCCTCGGGGTATCGGACGTCTCGCCCTGGCTCAGCTTGGGTGTGACGGTCGGTTTTTTCGCGGCAATATCGGGTATCTGCCTGATAATGCTGCATCGGGGCTATAAGATCCGCCGCTGAGCGGCGCAGGGACATGGTTTCGCTTAACGGAGGTGAATATATGCAGCCGGAAGATATCAAGCGCTTGATCGAGGCAGGGTTGCCGGGGAGCGAGGCGAGGGTGAGCGGCGATGACGGCACCCATTTCGAGGCGGTGGTGATCGCGGACGCATTCGAGGGCAAGCGCTCGCTGGAGCGCCATCGGCTGGTGTATGGCGCGCTGGGCGACTTGATGCAGGGGGCAATCCACGCCCTCTCGATCAAGACCTATACGCCCCAGGAGTGGGCGGCACAGCAAGGTTGAAAACATTCGGTGAAGTGGTAGGGCGAGCGTGGACAAGTTGATCATCACCGGGGGAACCCCCCTGAGCGGCGAAATCCGGATCTCCGGTGCGAAAAACGCTGCCCTGCCTATTCTGGCGGCAACACTGCTGGCCGACAGCCCCATGACCATCAGCAACGTGCCGCACCTCCACGACATCACGACCACCATGGAACTGCTGGGGCGCATGGGGGTGGCGCTGACCGTCGATGAGCGGATGAACATCGAGGTCGACCCGCGCGCCATCCGTGAGTTTTACGCGCCGTATGATCTGGTCAAGACCATGCGCGCCTCCATTCTGGTGCTGGGGCCGCTGCTCGCCCGCTATGGCCGGGCAGACGTGTCGCTGCCGGGCGGTTGTGCCATCGGGTCCCGGCCGGTCAACCTGCATATCCAGGGGTTGCAGGCCCTGGGGGCGGATATCCGGGTGGAGAACGGCTATATCCGCGCCACCGCCAAGCGGCTCAGGGGTGCCCACCTCGTCATGGACCTGGTGACCGTGACGGGGACGGAGAACCTCATGATGGCTGCTACCCTGGCCGAGGGCACGACCACGATCGAGAACGCCGCGCGCGAGCCGGAGGTGGTCGATCTGGCCAATTGCCTCAACCACATGGGTGCCAGAATCACAGGGGCCGGCACGGACACCATCACCATCGAAGGCGTAGACCATCTCGTCGGCACTCAGTATTCGGTATTGCCGGACCGCATCGAGACCGGCACCTATCTGGTGGCCGCCGCCATCACCGGCGGGCGCGTCAAGGTGAAGGATACGCGGCCTCAGTTGCTCGAATCGGTCCTGCTCAAGCTGCAGGAGGCCGGTGCCGATCTGACTCTCGGCGACGATTTCATCGAGCTGGACATGGCCGGGCGCCGGCCCCAGGCGGTCAGCGTGCGTACCGCTCCCTACCCGGCGTTCCCCACGGACATGCAGGCGCAGTTCACTGCCCTCAACAGTGTTGCGGCCGGGGTGGGAACGATCACCGAGACGGTGTTCGAGAACCGCTTCATGCACGTGCACGAGATGCAGCGCATGGGCGCCGACCTGCGCCTGGAAGGCAATACTGTCATCAGCAAAGGAGTTGATTACCTCACCGCCGCGCCGGTGATGGCCACCGACCTGCGCGCCTCGGCGAGCCTGGTGCTGGCTGGGCTTGCGGCGCAGGGCGATACGGTGGTGGACCGGATCTACCATATCGACCGCGGGTACGAATGCATCGAGGAAAAACTCTCCCAGTTGGGCGCCCGCATCCGGCGGGTGCCGGGTTGAGTAACAAACAGCCGGTGACACGTTGCAAGACCTGAGTCGTCACTCGCCGCTTGCCACTTGTGACTTGCCATTCAGACCATGAACGACAATCTGACCATCGCGCTTTCCAAGGGGCGCATCTTCAAGGAAACCCTGCCGCTGCTGGCCCATGCCGGCATCGTCCCCGCGGAAGACCCGGAGACCAGCCGCAAGCTGATTCTGGACACCAACCGGCCGGACGTGAAACTGGTGATCATCCGGGCGGCCGATGTGCCTACCTACGTGGAATATGGGGCCGCCGATTTAGGAGTGGCCGGCAAGGATGTGCTCATGGAGCATGGCGGCAACGGCCTGTACGAGCCGCTGGACCTGAAGATCGCCCGCTGCCGCATGATGGTGGCGGGCCCCGCCACCGACGAGCCGCTCCATGAGCGCCTGCGCATCGCCACGAAATACGTGGAAACCACCCGCCGCTATTATGCGGAGCAGGGCCGGCAGGTGGAGATCATCAAGCTGTACGGCTCCATGGAACTTGCCCCGCTGGTGGGGCTGGCCCATCGTATCGTGGACCTGGTGGACACCGGCAACACACTGAAGGCCAACGGTCTGGTGCCGCTGGAGCACATTGCCGACATCAGCTCGCGCCTGGTGGTCAACAAGGCCTCCATGAAGATGAAGCACGCGCGGGTGAAGGAGTTCATCACCCTGCTGGATGAGGCCGTTCGACAGCGTGAACAGCTTGGGAAATAACGGCGGGTGAGCGGCAAGTTCCATTCTTGATACCGGGAAGATCGTCATGGTTGATATCAAACGCCTAAGCACTGCAGAACCTGATTTCTGGACACGCCTCGATGGACTTTTGGCGTGGGAAGGGGTGTCGGACGAAGAGGTGGTCCGCACCGTACGGACCATTCTCGCGGAGGTACGCCGGCGGGGCGACACGGCGCTGGTGGAATACACCAACCGCTTCGACCGCATGAACGCGGCAAGCATGGCCGAGCTGGAGATCCCGAAGAAGCGCCTGCAGGACGCGCTCGCGGGCCTTCCGGTCGAGCAGCGCAATGCCCTGGAGACTTCCGCCGCGCGGCTGCGAGCCTATGCGGAGCACCAGAAGATCGAGTCCTGGTCCTACGTCGAGTCGGACGGGACGGTGCTGGGCCAGCAGGTCGCCCCGCTGGACCGGGTGGGGCTGTACGTGCCGGGCGGCAAGGCGGCCTATCCCTCCTCGGTGCTGATGAACGCCATCCCCGCCAAGGTCGCGGGCGTGCGGGAACTCATCATGGTGGTGCCGACGCCGGATGGGGCGGTGAACGAGCTGGTCTTCGCGGCCGCCGCGATCGCCGGGGTCGACCGGGTATTCGCCGTGGGCGGTGCCCAGGCGGTGGCGGCGCTCGCCTACGGCACCGAGACGGTGCCGCGGGTGGACAAGATCGTCGGGCCCGGCAACATCTACGTGGCCACCGCCAAGGGGCTGGTGTACGGCACCGTGGGCATCGACATGATCGCCGGGCCGTCCGAGATCCTGGTGGTCTGCGATGGCCAGACCGATCCCGACTGGATCGCCATGGATCTTTTCTCCCAGGCCGAGCACGACGAGGACGCCCAGGCCATCCTGGTGTGCCCGGACGCGGCCTACCTGGACCAGGTCAAGGCCAGCATCGATCGGCTCCTGCCCGGCATGGAGCGGGCCGACATCATCCGCGCCTCCTTGAGCAGCCGCGGCGCGCTGATCCAGGTGAAGGATCTGGCCGAGGCGGTCGAGGTGGCCAACTTCATCGCACCCGAACACCTGGAGCTCTCGGTGGCGGATCCAGACAGCATGGTCAGGCAGATCCGCCATGCTGGCGCCATCTTCATGGGGCGCTACACGGCGGAGGCGGTGGGCGATTACTGCGCCGGCCCCAACCACGTGTTGCCCACCTCGCGCACGGCCCGCTTCTCCTCGCCGCTGGGCGTGTACGACTTCCAGAAGCGCTCCAGCATCATCCGTTGTTCGGCGCAGGGGGCCTCGGTGCTGGGCGCGACCGCCAGCGTGCTGGCCCGGGGAGAGGGGCTCACGGCCCACGCGCGTTCGGCCGAGTATCGGATCAAGAAGCAGTAGCGGCGGAGAAGGCGGGCCCGTCGCTCAGTGAGACGGGGCAGTCAACTCCTAACGCAAAGGCGTCAAGGCGCAAAGATGATCGAATGGAAGCCCGTGGGTATTGCGTCCAGGCCATGAATCATTGCGCTTTATTTTGTGTTAGGCCGTCTTACGGCAGTTGCAGGGCGCTCGCCGCGCTGGTGGTATTTGACTCTGTGATGAAGGGCGGTCATCGCCCCGGATGGGTATGGCACAGCACACTGACAAGATAACCCAGTGGATACGCCCCGAGATCCGCGCCATCGCCGCGTACCACGTACCGGACGCCAGCGGCCTGATCAAACTGGACGCCATGGAAAATCCCTACACCTGGCCCGAATGGCTGGTGGACGCCTGGCTTGAACAGTTGCGCGCGGTGGGCCTGAACCGCTATCCCGACCCGGCGGCGCGGCAGTTGAAGGTCCGGCTGCGCGAGGCGATGGGCATCCCGGCGGGCATGGAGGTGCTGCTCGGCAACGGTTCGGACGAACTGATCCAGATGATCGCCCTGGCGGTGGCCCGACCCGGCCGTGTGGTGCTGGCGCCCGAGCCGGGTTTCGTCATGTACCGCATGATCGCGGGGCTGGCGGGCATGGAGTACGTGGGCGTGCCGCTGCGCGCGGGCGATTTCGGTCTGTACATGCCGGCCATGCGCGAGGCCATCCGCCGCCACCAGCCGGCGGTGGTGTTCCTGGCCTACCCCAACAACCCCACCGGTAATCTGTTCGGGCGGGACGAGATCCGGGAGATCGTCGAGCTGAGCCCCGGCCTGGTGATCGTGGACGAGGCCTACGCGCCCTTCGCGGACGAGACGTTCATGGGCGAACTGGGCAAGCACGATAACCTGCTGGTCATGCGCACGGTGTCGAAGATGGGGCTCGCGGGCCTGCGCCTGGGGCTGCTGGCGGGTCCCAAGGCGTGGCTGGACGAGGTGGACAAGGCCCGCCTGCCCTACAACATCAATGTCCTGACCCAGGCCAGTGCCGATTTCGCCCTGAAGCACCACGACGTGTTCGACGAGCAGACGCGCCGCATCTGCGCCGACCGGGAGTGGCTGTTCGGCAAGCTGCGTGACATGCCGGGACTGACGGTCTACCCCAGCCGGGCGAATTTCATCCTGTTCCGCGTGCCGGCCGGTCGGGCCGACGCCATCTTCGCCGGCCTGAAGGAGGCGGGGGTGCTGGTGAAGAACCTCAACGGCGCCGGCGGGCCGCTGACCGATTGCCTGCGGGTCACGGTGGGAGCGCCGGAGGAAAACGCGGCATTCCTTGATGCCCTGACCTCACAACTGTAGGAGCGGCTCTGCCGCGCACCAGTAATCGCTTTGGAGCGCGTCCCCTCCTGGAACCTCGTCCGGCAATTCAATTCCTTGGCCGGATCGGGCGCTGGGTGACCGTTGCCGTTGCGGAGAAGGGTTTGCCGTTGCGCAGGCCGTCGAGGTGGACCTGGGTGCCGGGGGCGTGGCGGGAAATCAGATCCAGGACACCCGCGGTATCGTTGACCTCCACCCCGTCGATTTCCGTGATGACGTCCCCGGGCTGCAGGCCGGCCGCGGCGGCGGGGCTGTTGCGCAGGACGCCCGCCACCAGTACGCCCCTGGCCTGGGGCAGGCCGAAGGACTGGGCCAGCTCCGGAGTGACCTCCTGCGCCTCGATCCCCAGCCAGCCGCGGGTCACCCGCCCCTTCTCGATGATCTGCTGCATCACGTCCCGGGCGAGGCTGACGGGGATGGCGAAACCGATCCCTTCCGAGCCGCCGGTGCGGCTGAAGATCGCCGTGTTGATGCCGACCATCTCGCCGTAGGGATTGATGAGGGCGCCGCCGGAATTGCCGGGGTTGATCGCGGCGTCCGTCTGGATGAAGTTCTCGAAGGTATTGATGCCCAACTGCTTGCGGCCCGTGGCGCTGACGATGCCCATGGTGACCGTCTGGCCGACTCCGAAGGGGTTGCCGATGGCCAGCACCACGTCGCCCACCTGAAGATCCTCGGAATCGCCAATCAGGATGCTGGGCAGATCGGGCAGTTCGAGCCGGAGCACCGCGAGGTCCGTTTCCGGGTCGATGCCGACCACCCGTGCCTGGGTGCCGCGCCCGTCGGAAAGCGCCACCTTGATCTCGTCCGCGCCCTCGATCACGTGATTGTTGGTGAGCACATAGCCCTGGGAACTCACGATGACGCCGGAGCCCAGGCTGGTTTCCGTGCGTTTGCGCGGCAGGGCCGGGACCTTGCCGCTGAAAAAGTGCTGGAAGAATGGATCGTCGAGCAACGGGTGGGAGCGTTGCGGCACCTCCTTGCTGGTGAAGATGTTCACCACGGCCGGGCTGGCGAGCCTCACCGCGGCTGAGTAGGAGACCGGCCCCGCCAAGTCGTTGCCTTGAACGCTCGACGCGACTTGAGCCAGGCCTTGAAGTGGCGAAACGCTCTGCCGCATTTCGACGACGTTGATCGGGGCGAGCAGTTCCGGGCGTAGAAGGACAAAAAAGAAACCCGCCGCGAGTCCGAGGGTGACGATCTTAAACAGGAATGCCAAGCGTCTTGAAATGCGCATCATTCAATTAAACTAGCATGTTCTTGACCCGGCGTCGGGAACACGGACGCCTCACCCGGGCCATGAGAGGGAATCCGTGCGGCAAGAGCCGCTCCCACCGGAATTGGGGATGGCCGCGGGGCCAGCCCCAAGTATCTGCCGGGAAAACCTGTGTGGCCGCGAATCCGAACTCGCGGCGTTGCCCTGCACCCGGACGAGTCCGCGTCCACGTTCCGGAGGTTCTGCGAAATGCAACATACGGCGCCCATTCGTCTGCTGATCGTCGAAGACGACCCGCTGCTGCGCGACAGGTTGAAACCGCTCCTGGATGGAGAGCCCCTCCGCGTGGGGAGGTCAAGGACGTAATGTGGCGATGTCGCCAACCGACGAACCGGAACCCGGGACATGCGGCTCGCTGGATGCCGTCTCGCTGTTCCTTGATCTGCTCGGTGGACCTGGATCGTGTCTTGTGCCAAGTTCGCCGCGTGAGGAGGGCCGGGAAGATGGGATTTCATCCCGGGGTTGCGCGCGCCGCATCGTGCCGGTGTCTGGATGCATACGATGATGCACCGTTTGGGCGTCGGCCACGGGTGTGGGCTGCCGGGAGATTGTGGCGCCGATATGTCTTCGGCCAGGGCCGGTCGACGGGGTAGGCGTTGAGCCGCGCTGCAAGTCGCGGCGGGCTTCCGCAAGCCGTGATTCGACTTGACCAAAATCGCGCCTTATAAGAAGCTATCGCGTTTGTGATGGGTAGGATTACTTAGGTCTTTCACTTTGTAATCGTATAAAAATAATCAACAATTTCTGCCCGCCAAAGATTATCCAGCCGAAAATTTGGGAGAAATGCTAAATGAGCACAGATGGCGTAGATGATCGCGTAGATCTCGGCAAACGCCGCTTCCTTACCGCCGCTGCGACGGTGGTGGGGGGGGTGGGCGCCGTGTACGCAGCGATCCCATTTATCACATCCATGCAGCCGAGCGCCCGGGCGCAGGCGGCGGGCGCCCCGGTGGAAGTCGATATCAGCAAGCTCGAACCCGGTCAGCGTATCACGGTCGAGTGGCGCGGCAAGCCGGTGTGGATCGTACGGCGCACGGAAGAAGTCATGAAGGGGCTGTCGGCCATCAACGATCAGCTACGCGATCCGCATTCCGAGGTCGAGACGCAACAGCCGCCCTATGCGCAGAACGAGTATCGGGCCCGCGCCGACAAGCCGGAAATCCTCGTTGTCGTCGGCATTTGCACGCATCTGGGCTGCTCCCCCACCTACCGACCCGACGTGGGTGCCGCGGACCTTGGCGCCGATTGGCCCGGCGGGTTCTTCTGCCCCTGCCACGGTTCGCGCTTCGATATGGCTGGACGGGTGTTCCAGGGCGTTCCGGCGCCCACCAACCTGGAGGTTCCGCCCTACAGCTTCCTGAGCGACACCCGTCTGTTGGTCGGTGAGGACAAAGGAGCCGCATAATGAGCAAGATGTTGATAAGCCTGCGCGATTGGGTGGACGCCCGGTTCCCTCTCACGGAAACGTGGAATTACCACCTGGCAAAATACTATGCACCGAAGAACTTCAACTTCTGGTACTTCTTCGGTTCTCTCGCCCTTCTGGTGCTGGTGATCCAGATCGTCACCGGCATCTTCCTCACCATGAACTACAAGCCGGACGCGGACCTCGCCTTCGCCTCCGTCGAGTACATCATGCGCGACGTGAACTGGGGCTGGCTGATCCGGTACCTGCATTCCACCGGCGCCTCCGCGTTCTTCGTGGTGGTGTATCTGCACATGTTCCGCGGCCTGATGTACGGCTCCTACAAGAAGCCGCGCGAACTGCTGTGGATCATCGGCATGATCATCTACGTCGTCCTCATGGCCGAGGCCTTCATGGGCTATCTGCTGCCCTGGGGTCAGATGTCCTATTGGGGGGCGCAGGTGATCATTTCGCTGTTCGGCGCGATTCCCTATGTCGGTGATGCGCTGGCGCTCTGGATCCGCGGCGACTTCGTGGTGTCCGACGCGACACTGAACCGCTTCTTCGCGTTCCATGTCATCGCGCTGCCGCTGGTGCTGGTGGCCCTGGTGTTCGTGCACATCGTGGCGCTGCATGCGGTGGGCTCCAATAACCCGGATGGCATCGAGATCAAGAAGAACAAGGGCCCGGATGGCGTGCCGCTGGATGGCATCCCGTTCCATCCCTACTACACCGTCAAGGACATCGTCGGGGTGGTGGTGTTCCTGATGGTGTTCTGCGCCATCGTGTTCTTCTATCCGGAGATGGGCGGCTGGTTCCTGGAGAAGGACAACTTCACCCCGGCCGATCCGCTGAAGACCCCTGAGCACATCGTGCCGCTGTGGTACTTCACCGCGTTCTACGCCATCCTGCGCGCCGTGCCCGACAAGTTCCTGGGCGTGGTGGCCATGGGCGGCGCCATCGCGCTGCTGTTCGTCCTGCCCTGGCTGGACCGCAGCCCGGTGAAGTCCATCCGCTACCGCGGCGTGCTGTTCAAGTCCGCCTTGGCGGTGTTCACCATCAGCTTCATCGGGCTTGCTTATCTCGGCACGCAGCCGGCGACCCCGGCGCTGACCAATCTGGCGCGGGTGTTCGCGGTGCTGTACTTCGCGTTCTTCCTGCTGATGCCGATCTACTCGAAGCTGGATAAGACCAAGCCGGTTCCGGAAAGGGTGACCAAATGAAAAAGTACTTCATTGCATTGCTGATTGCCGTCCTGCCGGCCGCCGGCTTCGCGGCGGGTGCCGGGCCCACGCTGGACAAGGCCAATATCAACCTGGGCGACACGGAGTCCCTTCAGCGCGGCGCCAGGCTGTTCGTCAACTACTGCCTGAGCTGCCACTCCGCCAGCTTCATGCGTTATAACCGCATTGGCCGGGATCTGGGGCTGAGCGACGACGTACTCAAGAGCAATCTGATGTTCACCACCGACAAGGTCGGCGACGTCATGGAGACGGCTATGCCGGCCCAGGACGCCAAGAACTGGTTCGGCGTGACGCCGCCCGATCTGTCGGTGATCGCCCGGGCGCGCGGTGTGGACTGGCTGTACACCTATCTGCGCGGTTTCTACGTGGACGAGTCGCGGCCGTTCGGCGTCAACAACACGGTCTTCCCGGATGTGGGCATGCCCCATGTGCTGGGTGAGCTGCAGGGTTGGCAGAAGCCGGTGTATGCCGAAGGGAAGGGCGACGGCGCGACTAAAGTGATCGAGCGCATGGAACTGGTCAAGCCCGGCACCATGACGCCCGCCGAGTACGACAGCGCCGTCCGCGATCTCGTCAACTTTCTCGCTTACATGGGCGAGCCCGCAAAGCTGGAGCGCCAGCGCATCGGCATCTGGGTGATGGTGTTCCTGGCGGTGTTCTTCGTTGTCGCCTATCTCCTCAAGAAGGAGTACTGGAAGGACGTTCACTAAGGACCTTCCGTTTTGCCCCCGGGGCCGCCGCAGTGTGGCCTCGGGGCAGAACTACATGCTTCAGATCAGTTGTTCGTATCAGGAGGATCCTCAATGGCGCTGATTGCCCATCGCAGGTCGGTCATGACGCTGTTTTCGGGAGCGACCTGCCCGTACAGCCACCGTGTCCGCATCGTATTGGCCGAGAAAGGCATCTCCGTCGAGATCCTCGATATCGATCCGGACAACAAGCCGGAGGATCTGATCGATCTGAACCCCTATCAGACGACCCCGACGTTCCTGGATCGCGAGCTGGTGCTCTACGAATCGCGCATCATCATGGAGTATCTGGACGAGCGTTTTCCGCATCCTCCGCTGATGCCGGTGGATCCGGTGGCGCGCGCCAAGGCACGGCTTGCCATGTACCGGATTGAGCAGGACTGGTATCGGCTGTTGGAGGATCTGGAGTCAAACAACGAAAAACAGCTCGCCAAGGCCCGCAAGATCCTGCGCGATGAGCTGACGGCGAGCGCTGAGCTGTTTGCGGCGAAGCCGTTTTTCATGAGCGACGAGTTCTCGCTGCTGGACTGCGCGATCGCTCCGCTCCTGTGGCGGTTGCCGCATTTCGGTATCGAACTGCCCACCCAGGCCAAGCCGGTGATGCAATATGCCCAGCGCATATTCAGCCGCGACTCGTTTCGCGCCAGCCTGTCCGATGCGGAGCGGGAGATGCGGGAATAGCGAAGGGTGCCTCCTGCCGCTCGTCGTTTCCGGGCTACGCGGGGTGATACGGCAAATTCCCGCGGGCGACCACGGAAGCCCGTAACCTCCAGTTCGTCATTTTGCGCCTGAAACAGCCGACATGACTTCCAGCCGACCCTATCTGATCCGCGCCCTATACCAATGGATCGTCGACAATAACCTCACGCCCCATATCCTCATCAACGCCGGCCACAAGGGTGTGCAAGCGCCCCAGCAGTATGCGCAGGACGGCCGTCTGATCCTCAACATCAGTCCCACGGCGGTTCAGGGGCTACTGATGGGCAATGAGCTGATCGAGTTCAATGCCCGTTTTGGAGGGGTGCCCATGGCGGTGGTCATTCCCACCGGCGCGGTGTTAGCCATTTATGCGAAGGAAAACGGTCAGGGCATGCTCTTCAGCGAGGAGGATGACGGTGGCGACAGTGCGCCGCCGGAACCTCAGCCTCCCTCCGGCAAGCCGACGCTGCGCGTGGTGAAATAGCGCGTCACTCCAATCTGTCCGCCGCTCGGGGATAAATCTGGTCCGGGCGCTCCAGGTGCAGCTCCTCGATATGCCTCCCAAGCAGGGCGACCGTGCCGCGATGGCGGCTGGTTCCGCTTTCGGTGAACTCGAACCGGTAGGTGCGATGGAGCTGTAGTTGTCCGAGCGCATTGCGGCGCAAGCGCAGGCGCGACAACGCCACCGTTTCGTCCAGGAACTGTATGCCGAGATGCCGGCAGGTTTTTTCGCAGGCGGCGACCGCCGTTTCGCGTGCCCGCATGCTGTCCAACCAGAACCAGATGGCCAGCGCAAATGCCAGAATTATTATCGGTTGGGTCATCCGCCTGTGATAGTGCCGGTTGTCGGGGTTGTTCGGGGCGATCAGATCATGATTCGCATCGTGCCTGGTGACATCACGGGGCTCCGTGTGAGCGGGCGAGCCATGCACGGATTTTGGCAGGGTCGCTTCTACGGTTGTTCCAAAGGCAATTTTTTATCGGGATTCAAGATATTTTTCGGGTCGAACTCGCGCTTGATGCGGCGCATGAGGTCCAGGGTCACGGGATCGATCTCGCGTGCGATGAAGTCGCGCTTCTCGAGCCCGACTCCATGCTCGCCGGACAGCGTGCCTTTCAGTTGCAGCACCAGGTCGAACACCCGGTCGAGACACCGCTCGGCCGCGTGCAATTGAGCCTGATCATTGGGGTCGATCAGCAGGTTGACGTGGATGTTGCCGTTGCCTGCATGGCCGAAGTTCACGATGGTGATACCGAATTCCCGGGCGAGGCCTTCGAGGCCTTCGATCAGTGCGGGAATGTTGGATACCGGCACCACCACGTCCTCGTTGATTTTTTTGGGCGCGATGTTGCGCAGCGCGGGTGATAACGCCTTGCGCGTTTCCCACAGCCGCGCCGCTTCCTCGCGCGTGCGCGCCGCGCGTATGCTCATCAGGCCCGGGCCTTCCGCGGCGCGGCGTATGGCATCGAGGGCGTGTTCCAGGTAGCCGGCCGGCCCGTCCACCTCGATCATCAGCATGGCGCCTGCGCCGGTGGGCAGTTCGGCCTTGGAGTAACCGCGGATCATCTCGATGGCGGTGCTGTCCATGAATTCCAGCGTGTAGGGTGTCACGGGCTGGGCCATGATGCGCGAGACGGCGTTCGCGGCGCTGCGGATGCTTTCATAGACCGCCTGCAGCGTCAGCACCGCCTCGGGCAGGGGGGTCAGCTTCAGCGTGGCCTCGGTGATGACGGCGAGCGTGCCCTCCGAACCGATCAGCAGGCGCGTGAGGTCGTATCCCACCACACCCTTGGTGGTGTACACGCCGGTGCGGATCTCCTCGCCGGCGCCGGTGACGGCGCGCAGCCCCAGGGTGTTGTCCCGCGTGGTGCCGTATTTGACCGCGCGCGGGCCGGCGGAGTTGTAGGCGAGGTTGCCGCCCACGGTGCAAAACGCCGCGCTGGTGGGATCGGGCGGCCAGAAAAAGCCGTGCTGGGCGGCGGCGGCCTGCACCTGTTGGTTGGTCACGCCGGGTTCGACGACGATCACACGATTGGCCGGATCGACGGACAGGATGCGGTCCATCCGCTCCAGGGACAGGACCAGTCCGCCGTGTATGGGGACCGTTGCGCCGGTGGTGCCGGTGCCACGGCCGCGGGCCACAATGGGCACCGCGGCGTGATTGCACAGACGTACCACGTCCCGCACCTGTTCGTGGGTCGCGGCGAAGGCCACCGTGTCGGGCAAGGCATGGCGGCGACTGTTGTCGTAGCCGTACGGCCAGCGGTCCGCGGGATCCGACAGGACATTTTGCGCGCCCACTATGGCCGCGAGCCGCGCGAGAAAATCCGAGGGAATCTGAGCCAAGTCGCGTGCTCCTCGCGGATCGCGCTCCGTGGAGTCGGGGTTGAAATTAAGGTGCCGCGCGGTCGTTATTTATTAATGTACTCGAAAAGTTTCACGACCCTCTGGACACCGCCCACCTGCCGCGTCTTCTCGGTCACCGCCTCCGCTTCGGCATGGGTGAGCAGACCCATGAGATAAACGATGCCGCGTTCGGTGACGACTTTTACGCGGGTGGCATCGAAGCCTTCGAGTCCCTCGATCTTCAGGTGGCTCGCCTTCACCTTGCCTGTGATCATGGTGTCACTGGTGCGGGACAGGAGCGAACTGGGAGCCGCCACGGCGATCTCGTTATATACCCGCATCACGCCGGGCACCCCTCGGACATGCTGCTCGACGCGTGCGCGCGCCTGCTCCGTGGGCGCCTCTCCGGTCAGTAGCACGCTCCTGTTGTAACTGGTGATGTTGACATGGATCTGGTCCCACAGTTCCTTGTCGCTGCTTACCGCCCCCAGCGCCTTCCATTCGATGCCTTCGTCGTCCATCACCGTGCCGGCCGAGCGGCGGTCGTGAATGGCGGCGGCGCCCACGGCGGCTCCTCCCGCAAGCATTTCGGCACAGCCCTGCAGCGCCATTGCCAGAACCCCAAGCAGGATGGTTGTAAGCAGGTTTTTCGTCATTTATCTACGTCTCCTGGCCGAGTAACTGGCCGTCAATTAAATCGCAAAGGCAATGAATAACCAATATGTGCGCCTCCTGGATACGCGCGGTGGAATTACTTGGCACGCGGATTTCTACGTCCGCCTCGCCCAGCAGTCCGGCCAGCATGCCGCCGTCGCGGCCGGTCAGGGCGATGACGGTCATGTCCCGGTCGTGGGCCGCTTCCACCGCACTCAGGATGTTCGCCGAGTTGCCGCTGGTGCTGATGGCCAGCAATACGTCGCCCGCCTGGCCCAGCGCTCGTATCTGTTTTGCGAACACGTCGGCAAACCGATAGTCGTTGGCGATGGAGGTGAGGGTGGAGTTGTCGGTGGTCAGGGCAATGGCGGGCAGGGCGGGCCGCTCCACCTCGAAGCGGTTGAGCATCTCCGAGGAAAAGTGCTGGGCGTCCGCGGCGGAGCCGCCGTTGCCGCAGCTTAGGACCTTGTGCTCCTCGAGCAGGCTGCGGGTGATGATCTGGGACGCGCGCGCGATGGCGGGCGCGATCTCCTCCAGTGCGTTCAGTTTGGTCTGTACGCTTTCGTTGAAGTTGTGTCTGATTCGGTTGAGCAGATCCATACACAAGGGCTCCGCGCTGGTGCCGCGGACAAGCCGCGGCTTTTTAGGGATGAAACGCGTTCGGGATCCAGTGGATGTTGTCCCGATCCGGGCCGGGGGACACGGATATTACATCAAAACGGGCGGGGCGGGCGGCCGCCTTCCGTGCCTGCATGTAGTGCAATGCCGTCTCCGTCAGCCGCTGCCGCTTGCGCCAATCCACCGATTCGGCGCCGCTTCCGAACACGCTGCTGCGCCGGTAGCGTACCTCCACGAAGACCAGGATCTCGCCGTGTTGCATGATCAGGTCGATTTCGCCCCGCGCACACCGATAATTGCGCTCCAGCAGGCGCAGGCCCTGGCGTTCAAGATAACGGCAGGCCAGCTCCTCGGCGTGACGGCCCCGAGCATGCTTGGTATCCATGCGATTCAACGTCCTTTTGCCCGATCCCTGGTCGCCCACTCCCTATCGCTCGGAACCCGCGATTTGCGCTGCAGGGCTTGCCGCCATGAGACGCGGCTGCCCCCGGACGAAACGCGCCCAAGGGAGTTCGCGGCGCACGCGGTTGGCGGGGTCCAGCGACAAGGCGCCGGTCGCCCCGTTGTAACTTTCCTGCGGATGGTCGCGCAGGTCGGCCAGATATGGTGCGACATTATACGCATCCATCCCCAGCGCGTAGAGGCGGGGATAGCGCTGCACCGCATCCGGCCAGAGCTGTTGCAGAAACTGGTGACTGGTTGGACCGCCGTCGTCGGACAACAGCCAGGGGATATCGCAGAACATGATGCCCTCGAGGTCCTGGTCGGCCAGGCTGTCGGGCGTGCCGGTATAAACATGTGAAGTGGCGTAAATCGGAAGATCCAGCGCGTGATGGTAGCGAAGCTGGGGCTGGATCAGCCGTGCCTGCGCCGGAAAGGCCGCCAGAAACACGAAATCCACATCCTGCCGTCGGCGCGGCTCGAAGTTGATCCTGCGTTTCAGGAGCGCCTGCAGGTCGCGGTGGCGGGCCTCGGCCTTGTCCAGGTCGAGCAGCGCCCGGATCGGAAGCGCGTGATCGCTCTCGGCGGGGTCGTAGGACTGCACCTCCACCAAGGTGCCGCCCAACCGTTCCCACGATGTCCTGAAGCCGTTGGCCATGCGCTCGCCCCAGGGGCCCGTTGGCACCAGGGCGATGGCGCGCCGATGGCCGTCGGTTCGGGCCCGCGCCGCCAGTTGGAAGGTCTCGTCCTCGGGCAGCAGGCCGAACTGGTACAGGTTCGGGATGACCAGGCCGCCCGACTCGACGCTGTTCAGCGCCAGTACGGGTACCGCCAGTTGCGCCGTCTGCATCAGCGCCTCCAGCCCTTCCTTGTCCAGTGGTCCCACCACCAAGCGCACGCCGTCGCTGACGGCCTGCTGGTACAAGGCCCAGGTCCTGGCGGGGTTGCCGCCGGTGTCGTAGATGCGGATGGCTGGTCTGGGGGGGATTCGCTGGGCGTAGTAGGCGGCGAGAAACCCGTCGCGCACGGCCGCAGCGGCGTCGGCGTAGCGGCCGGTCAGCGGCAGCAACAGTGCGATGTCCGCCGGTTGCCGAAAAAAGGCCGATTCCCGCTCGGCCAGGATCATGCCGATCATGGATTCGGCGGGATGACCGCGGTAGCGTTCGCGCCACTCGCTCAGGCGCAGCGCCAGTTCCGTCGCCTGCTCCTGCGGCGTTCGCATGATGTCTGCCAACTCCAGCCAGCCGCCGAACTCCCCGGGAGGCGTGGTCATGACGAGCTGTGCCAGGGTGTCCTCGGGCAGGGTCGAGAGGGTCTGCCAGATTGCCGCATGGTTGGCCTGAAGCGCGGCGGCGTCGCTGAGAAAGGGCTCCAGCAACAAGCGTTGCTGCACACTTTCCAGTGGATTGCCCAGCCTGGCGTAGGCTGCGGCGCGCAGTTCGAAGACCTGAGCCTGCAGGCTGGAGTCGAGATTGCCGGGCGGCTGCTGCAGGAGGCGCAGCGTTTCCGTGGCGTGATCTTCCGCCAACGCGATACGGGCGCGGGTGAGTACGAGGCGAAAGCGCAGGGCATCCGGCAGATCCCGCTGCGATTCCAGCAGGTCCAACAGCTCGCTGGCTCCAGCGGTGTTTCCCTGCGCTGCGAGCAGTTCGGCGGCACGGGTTTGATACTGATAACGGTCGGGCCGCGGAAGGGTCTCGGCCAATGCCAGGTAGGCCTGGGCCGCGCCGTGGTAATCATTGTTGGACTCCAGCAGGCGCGCGCGCTCCAGCGCCGCCTGTGCCGCGAAGGGCAACTCCGCTTCCTGTTTCACGGCGGTGCAGCCTGCGAGGAACAGGAGTCCCAGGGCCAAAAACAGACCAAACGGATACGGAATGCGGCGCGCAACTCGCATTTGTGATTCACTTCCTCAGGGCTCGATGGCAGGCTGGCCGGAAGCCGCTGCCGCAACGGAACGACGGCGTGCGGTTGTCGCGCGGGGCTATGAGAGTTTCCCTGGCGGCGATAGCATCTGATCCCGGCTGAACCTAAGTCTAGCGATTCTCCCGTGTGAGGTGGAGTGTGGCAATCGAGAATGGGGTCTTGTACATCGTTGCAACGCCCATTGGCAATCTTGGGGACATGACCGCACGCGCGATCGATGTGTTGCGCGCGGTGGATGTGATTGCCGCCGAGGACACGCGGCACAGTCTGCCGTTGCTGCGCCACTTCGGCATCAAGACGCCGTTACTCGCCTTTCACGAGCACAACGAACGCGACGTGGGCCCCGCCATCATCCGGCGCCTGCAGGAGGGACAGGCAGTGGCCCTGATCTCCGATGCCGGCACCCCGCTCATCAGCGATCCGGGCTATCAGCTCGTGCGCCTGGCGCGCGACCAGGGAATCAAGGTATCTCCAGTCCCCGGGGCGAGCGCACTGATTGCGGCGCTGTCCGTCGCCGGGCTTCCCACGGACCGCTTCGTTTTCGAAGGCTTTCTGCCCGCCCGGGCCGCCGCGCGTCAGGAGCGTCTGAAACAGCTGCGGGACGAGACGCGCACGCTGGTCTTCTATGAATCGAGCCACCGCATCGTCGAGGCGCTACGGGACATGGCGGAGGTGTTCGGGGCGGAGCGCGAGGCAGTGCTGGTGCGCGAGCTGACCAAGAGGTTCGAGACGGTGCGCGGCGACAGTCTCGGGAATTTGTGCCGCTGGGTGCAGGATGATGTCGATCAGCAGAAAGGCGAATTCGTGCTCCTGGTGCACGGGGCGCCGCCCGTAGAAGAAGATGCGGTGCGGGCCGAGGCGGAACGGGTCCTGCGCGTCCTATTGGAAGAACTGCCCGTGAAGCAGGCGGTCGGCATCGCCGTGAGGCTGACGGGTCTGAAGAAAAACCTGTTGTATCAGCAGGCGGTGCGGATTCAGGACGAAGAGGCGGGGGGCTGAGGCGATTTTCCTTGTATCTTTGTCCGGCTGGCCTTATATCTGTATAGGAGTCGGCCGGACAGTCGCTGCACCCGTCAGGGTGCGGAGGAAAGTCCGGGCTCCACAGGGCAGGGTGCCAGGTAACGCCTGGGAGGCGCGAGCCTACGGAAAGTGCCACAGAAAACAGACCGCCTAAGCATCGCAAGATGCCGGCAAGGGTGAAAAGGTGCGGTAAGAGCGCACCGCGCGGGTGGCAACACTCCGCGGCACGGTAAACCCCACCCGGAGCAAGGCCAAATAGGGGAACATTGGTGTGGCCCGCACCGTTCCCGGGTAGGCCGCTAGAGGTGTGCGGCGACGCACATCCCAGATGAATGACTGTCCACGACAGAACCCGGCTTACAGGCCGACTCCACTTTGATTTCCTTATCCTCCCTGCTTTTTTCCCTCTTCATCCCCGGTTTTCCAGGAAGTTGCGGAAGCGCACGTCGGGTGGTGCCGTATCGCACCGTACCAGGAATCTTTGTTTCTAAAGCTTCACTATAAGAGTCGTTTTTAACCGCATGATTGGCTGGATATTTCATGGGCGACTTTCTCAGCCCGTCTCCGTTTTGTGTCGTAAGTAATTGTGCCTAAAGCAGATATTTTTGTCTCTGTCGAGTGGGGTTTTCTTGACAAGCCCGGCTATCGCTCCCTATAGTTCGCCAGTAAAAGTGGGAAAAAGTGGGTAGAAGTGGGGAGGATGGTGGTGTCACAAGGGGGGACGCTTGTTCCGGGGCGTTAACACGATCAACCTTGATGCCAAAGGGCGGATGGCCATGCCAGCCCGCTACCGGGACCGGCTCATGGAGATCTGCGAAGGGCAGTTGGTGATCACCGTCGATCGCGACCATTGCCTGCTGCTGTATCCCCTGCCTGAATGGGAAGAAATCGAACGCAAACTGGTTCGATTGCCCAGTCTCAACAAGCAGGCGCGCCGCCTGCAACGCCTTCTCATCGGTCATGCCACTGAATGCGAGCTGGACAGCCACGGCCGCATTCTGCTCCCGCCGCCATTGCGCGAATTCGCACGGTTAGACAAGCGCCTGGTACTGATCGGCCAGGGCAACAAATTCGAGATCTGGGACGAAACGGCCTGGAACGAACAGCGTGAGGTTTGGTTGGCAGAGGAGGGGCAAGAGGACGCCGAGCTGCCTCCCGAACTGGAATCCCTGTCGCTGTAAGTCCCATGGCAGACGCGTATCCTCACCGCCCCGTTCTGCTGGAAGAGGCGATCGCGGGCTTGAACCTCCGTCCTGACGGCGTGTACGTGGACGGGACGTTCGGCCGCGGCGGACACGCCCGGGCAATCCTGCAGCGGCTCGGGCCGCAGGGGCGGTTGATTGCGTTCGACAAGGATCCCGCCGCGGTGGCGGCGGGGGAAGCACTGGCTGCAGATGATCCGCGGTTTGCGATTGAGCGAGGCTCGTTCGCCATGCTGGAGCGACAGATGGCAAGCCGGAACTTGGTGGGAAGGGTCGACGGGGTGCTGCTCGACCTGGGCGTCTCTTCCCCACAGTTGGATGATCCCGCGCGCGGGTTCAGCTTCACCCGCGAGGGACCGCTGGACATGCGCATGGATCCCGCCGCCGGCATCAGTGCGGCGGACTGGCTGGCGGACGCGTCCGAGCACGATATCGCGGAGGTGTTGAAGACTTTTGGCGAAGAGCGCCATGCGCGGCGCATCGCGCGGGCCATCGTGGCGGCGCGTGGGCAGACGCCGATCCGCACCACCGGCCGGCTGGCGGAGATCGTGGCGCACGCAAACCCGTCCCATGAGAAAGGCAAGCATCCGGCTACGCGCACGTTTCAGGCGATCCGGATCTTCATCAACCGGGAGCTCGAAGATCTGGAGGCGTGCCTGCCCCAGGCCGTGAGGGTGCTCGCGCCGGGCGGGCGCTTGGTCGTGATCAGTTTTCATTCCCTGGAAGACCGCATTGTAAAGCGCTTCATGCGGGAGCAGGCGCGGGGTGACGCGTTCCCGCCGGACGTGCCGGTGACGCAGGATCAGTTGCATCCGGCGCTGCGGCTCGTGGGCAAGGCCGTTTATCCGGGCGCGGCCGAGATCGCCGCAAATCCCCGCGCGCGCAGCGCCGTGATGCGGGTGGCGGAACGCCTGACATGAAAAAGGCGCACTTTGGGGTGATGGTCCTAGTGCTGGCCGTGATGGGGTCGGCGCTGGGCGTCGTGTATTCGAGACATGAGAGCAGAAAGCTGTTCGTGGAACTCCGGCAGCTACAGGCGATTCGTGACGACATGAACATCGAGTGGGGGCGCTTACAGTTGGAAGAAGGCACCTGGTCCGCCCACGGGCGCCTCGAGGGCATTGCGCGCGCACGGCTGGAGATGCGCATGCCGCGCCCAGATGACGTGGTGATCATACGCCCATGATCGAGCGCCCCTCTCCCATGCAGTCCTACCCCGTTCGGCGCCACACGGTCCTGCTCTTTTTTGCTGCCGTGCTGTCGGTGCTGGTGTGGCGCGCCCTGGATTTGCAGGTGCTGCATCGGGACTTCCTGCAGGGGCAGGCGGACGCGCGGCACCTGCGGGTGGTCTCCATTCCCGCCATCCGCGGCACCATCACGGATCGCAACGGCGAACCGCTGGCCATGAGTACGCCCATCGACTCCGTCTGGGCCAATCCTCAGGAACTGATCAGCGCGCGCGAGTATCTGCCGCGCCTCGCCAAGGTGCTGGAGCTGGATCGGCGCGTCCTGGAGCGGCTGGTGGAGGAACGTGCCGACCGCGAGTTCGTCTACCTGAAGCGACACGTCAGCCCCGAGCAGGCCGCGCAGGCTATGGCGCTCCAGGCGCCGGGCGTGGCCCTGCAGCGCGAGTACAAGCGGTTTTACCCGGCAGGGGAGGTGGTGGCCCATGTCGTCGGGTTTACCAGCGTGGATGATGTCGGCCAGGAGGGCCTGGAACTCGCCTTCGACGACTGGCTCCAGGGCAAGCCCGGCGCCAAGCGTGTCCTCAAGGACGGCAAGGGACGCATCATCCAGGACGTGGAGAGCATCTGCGAGCCGCGCCCCGGCCGGGATCTGGCGCTGAGCATCGACCGGCGCGTGCAGTACCTGGCGTACCGCGAGTTGAAGTCCGCCGTGCTCGAAAACCGGGCGCGCGGAGGTTCGGCGGTGATCCTGGACGTGCAGACGGGCGAGGTGCTGGCCATGGTCAGTCAGCCCTCGTACAACCCAAACAACCGCAAGGACCTGAACGGCAGCCAGTACCGCAACCGTGCCGTCACCGACGTGTTCGAGCCGGGCTCCGCCGTCAAGCCGTTCGCCGTCGCCATCGGCCTGGAGAGCGGCCGCTACCGGCCGGACACCCTGATCGAAACCACTCCCGGTCAGTATCGCCTGGGACGGTTCACGATCAAGGACATCCGCAACTACGGCCTGATCGACGTCGCCACCGTCATCAGCAAGTCGAGCAACGTCGGTTCCGCCAAGATCGCGCTGTCGCTGCCTGCCGAGCGCCTGTGGGACATCTACCGGCGGATCGGCTTTGGTGCCGGCACCGGCAGCGGCTTCCCCGGCGAGGCGGCCGGCCTGCTGCGCCACTACAGGCAGTGGCGCGAGATCGATCACGCAACGCTTTCTTTCGGTTATGGCCTCTCGGTGACCCCGCTGCAGCTTGCGCGCGCCTACGCCGTATTGGCGGGGGACGGCAGCCGGCGCCCGGTTTCGTTCCTGCGGCTGGAGGAGCCGCCCGCGGGTGAGCCCGTGGTGGCGCCGGCGATCGTCGCGCAACTGCGCTCCATGCTGGAGGCGGCCGTCGCCACGGGTGGCACCGCCGCCCAGGCTCAGGTGGCGGGCTACCGTGTAGCCGGCAAGACCGGCACGGTGCGCAAAAGCGGTGTGGGCGGCTACGAGGAAAACAAGTACCGCTCGGTGTTTGTCGGCATGGTGCCGGCGAGCCGGCCGCGCCTGGTCATGGCGATCATGATCGACGAGCCGCGCGGCGAGGAATATTACGGCGGCCTGGTGGCGGCCCCGGTGTTCTCGAAGGTGATGTCCGGCGCCCTGCGGTTACTCAACATCCCGCCGGACGATCTGCCCGCGGCGGTTCAGAGCCGAACCGATGCTCAAGGGAAGGAGTCCGCATGATGCCGGCCCGTGAACTCCCCGTCGGGGTGCCGCTGAGCGAGTTGCTGGCCGATCTGGCGGAGCCGGATGTCGCGCAGAATCCCCTGATCCAGGGGCTGGCCCTGGACAGCCGCAGGGTGCGCGCCGGAGACCTGTTCCTGGCGTGTGCGGGCGGCCGTGTGCATGGCCTGGCGTTTGCGGCGGAGGCGGTGCGGGCCGGCGCGGTGGGCGTGGTGTACGAACCGTCCGGCGGCGAACTTGAACCGCTTGTGCGCGGCCTTGGTGTGCCCGTGCTGGCCCTGCCGCGGCTGTCGGAAAAGATCGGCTTGATCGCCGACCGGTTCTACGGCCATCCGTCCCGGGACCTGTTCATCGTCGGGGTCACCGGCACCAACGGCAAGACCTCCTGCAGCCACTTCCTGGCCCAGGCGCTGGAACGAAGCGCCCATCGCTGCGGCGTGATCGGTACTTTGGGCTACGGGCTGTACGGGGCTCTCGCAGGCAGCAGCCATACCACCCCCGATGCCGTCACCCTCCATGCCCTGCTAGCGGACCTGCGCGATCGAGGCGCGCGCAGCGTGGCGATGGAGGTGTCGTCCCACGGCCTGGCCCAGGGACGGGTGAACGGTGTCGCCTTCGATGTGGGCATCTGGACCAACCTCACCCGCGACCACCTGGATTATCACGGCGACATGGACGCCTATTTCGCGGCCAAGCAGCGCCTGTTCGAAATGCCGGGCCTGCGTTACGCGGTGGTGAACGCCGACGATGAGTACGGGCGGCGGCTGTGCCAATGCCTGCCCGCGGGGGCGGAGCCGATCCGTTACGGCCTGGGCGACCAGGTAATGCGGCCGGGCGGGCGCTACGTGCGGGGAGTCGATTTGCGGTTGCACAGCGCCGGGCTCGATCTGCGGATCGACAGTTCCTGGGGCGAAGGTGTGCTGCGGAGCGGGCTGCTCGGCCATTACAACGCCGGCAATCTGCTCGCGGTGCTCGCCACGCTGCTGCTCATGGACATGCCGTTGCCACAGGCGACCGCCGTGCTGGAACGCACCGCCACGGTGCCGGGGCGGCTGGAGCGCTTTGGCGGCGGCGACCGGCCACTGCTGGTGGTGGACTACGCGCACACGCCGGACGCCCTGGAGCAGGTGCTGCGCGCCCTGCGCACCCACTGCGCCGGACAGTTCTGGTGCGTGTTCGGCTGTGGCGGCGAGCGCGACCGCGGCAAGCGCCCGCTGATGGCCGCCGTGGCCGAGCGCCACGCCGACCGGGTGGTGGTGACGGACGACAATCCGCGCCGCGAGGACGCGGACCGCATCGTGGCGGACATCCTGGCCGGGTTCCGCGATCCGGACCGCGCCTGCGTGCAGCGCGACCGGGCCGCGGCGATCCGCTTCGCTTTCGAACACGCCCATCCCGGCGACGTGGTGCTGATTGCGGGCAAGGGGCATGAGGAGTGCCAGTTGATCGGGGACGAGGTGCGGCCTTTCAGCGACCGCGCGCTTGCCGCGCAACTGGCGGGGGAGGTGGTGCGATGAACGGGATGCGCCTGGCGGAGGCCGCGCGGATGGTGGGCGGCGAGCTCAGGGGCGCCGATGCCGTCTTCACTGCGGTGAGCACCGACACCCGCACGCTCACGCCCGGGGCGCTGTTCGTGGCCCTGCGCGGGCCGAACTTCGACGGGCACGACTTCGTGGAGCAGGCGCGGGCGGCCGGGGCGGTGGCGGCCATGGTGAGCCGTGCTGTCCCGACCGCGCTGCCGCTGCTGCTGGTGGAGGACACGCGGCTCGCCCTGGGCCGGCTCGCGGCTGCCCATCGTGCCGCCCGCGACCTGCCCCTGGTGGCCGTGACGGGGAGCAACGGCAAGACCACCGTCAAGGAGATGGTGGCGGCGATCCTGGCGCAGCGCGCCCCGGTGCTGGCCACCCAGGGCAATCTGAACAACGACATCGGCATGCCGCTCACACTGCTGCGGCTCGCCCCGGAACACGGCTTCGCAGTGATCGAGATGGGGGCCAGCCATCCCGGCGAGGTCGCCTATCTCACCCGCATCGCGCAGCCCACGGTGGCGCTCGTCACCAACGCCGGCCCGGCCCATCTGGAGGGGTTCGGCAGCATCGAGGGGGTGGCGCGGGCCAAGGCGGAGATCTACGCGGGGCTCGCCGCGGACGGCGTGGCGGTGATCAACGCCGACGACGCGTATGCGGCGCTTTGGGACGAACTCAACCGCTCCCGCCGGCGCGTGCATTTCGGGCTATGCGCGGAGGCTGAGGTGCGGGCGGACCCGGCGAGCATCCGGTTCGAGCTGCAGGACGAGCGCCTGTGCACCGCGTTCCGCCTGATCGCGCTGACCGGAGAAACGGACGTCCGCCTGTCCCTGGCTGGCCGCCACAACGTGCGCAACGCCCTGGCGGCGGCCGCGGCAACCATCGCCCTCGGCATGGATCTGAAGGAGATCCGCGCCGGCCTGGAGGGGATGCAGCCGGTGCAGGGTCGATTGCAACTGCGCGCCGGCCTGAACGGCGTGCGGGTCATCGACGACACCTACAACGCGAATCCCGCGTCGTTCCAGGCGGGGATCGAGGTGCTGGCCGCCTGTCCGGGCACCCGCTGCCTGGTGTTGGGCGACATGGCGGAATTGGGCGAGGACTCGCCGCAATTGCACCGGCGGGTCGGCGAGCAGGCGCGGAGCGCCGGCATCGAACGGCTGTACGCGGTGGGCGAGCAGAGCCGGGCCGCCGTGGAGGCGTTCGGCGCCGGCGCGCGTCACTGCGCCGGCCAGAGTGAATTGATTGCCGCTTTGCGGGACGAGTTGGGGCCGGGGGCGGTGGTATTGGTGAAGGGGTCGCGCCGCATGCGCATGGAGCGTGTGGTCGAGGCGCTGATGGGCGCGCAGGCGCCGGAGAACCATTAAGAACATGTTGCTGATCCTGTCCGAATACCTGGCGAAGCTCTACAGCGGATTCAATGTATTCCAGTACATCACGCTGCGCGGCATCCTGGGCGTGCTCACGGCGCTGGCGTTTTCCCTGATCGCCGGGCCCACCATGATCCGCCATCTCAGCCGCTACCAGATCGGTCAGTGCGTGCGGGACGACGGCCCCCAGAGCCATCTTTGCAAGGCCGGCACGCCTACCATGGGCGGGGCCCTGATCCTGGCCGCCATTACGGTCTCGACGCTGTTGTGGGCGGATCTGCGCAACCGCGCCGTATGGGTCGTGTTGCTGGTCACGCTGCTGTTCGGCGTCGTCGGCTTCGTGGACGACTACAAGAAGCTGATCCTGCGCAACAGCAAGGGCTTGTCGGCCCGGGCCAAGTATTTCTGGCAGTCCGTCATCGCGCTGGCGGTGGCGCTGTTCCTGTTCTTCACCGCCCAACATGCCTCCGAGACCCAGCTCATCGTGCCGTTCTTCAAGAACGTGGCGATCGATCTGGGCTGGGGATTCGTGGTGATCACCTATTTCGTCATCGTTGGTTCCAGCAATGCGGTCAACCTCACCGACGGTCTCGACGGCTTGGCCATCCTGCCCACGGTACTGGTGGGCGCGGCGCTGGGGATCTTCGCCTACGCCTCAGGCCACGCGAACTTCGCCAGTTACCTGGGCATCCCCTACGTCCCCGGGGTGGGCGAGGTGGTGATCTTCTGCGGCGCGCTGGTGGGCGCGGGGCTTGGGTTTCTCTGGTTCAACGCCTATCCCGCGCAGGTGTTCATGGGCGACGTGGGCGCGCTGGCGCTGGGCGCCGCGCTCGGCGTCCTGGCCGTGCTGGTGCGGCAGGAACTGGTGCTGCTCATCATGGGCGGCGTGTTCGTGATGGAAACGGTGTCGGTGATCCTGCAGGTGGCCTCCTTCAAGCTCACCGGCCGGCGCATCTTCCGCATGGCGCCGCTGCACCATCACTTCGAGCTCAAGGGCTGGCCGGAGCCGCGCGTGATCGTACGGTTCTGGATCATCACGGTCATTCTGGTGCTGATTGGGCTGGCGACGCTGAAGATCAGGTAAGAAGAACCATGGCGGCATTGGCGCAGACAATCCAGGACACGCAGGCGATGGGGCGCACGCTCATCGTCGGGCTGGGCAAGACCGGCCTGTCCTGCGCGCGCTTCCTGGCGGCGCGTGGCATCGGGTTCGCCGTGACCGACAGCCGTGCCGAGCCGCCTGGGCTGGCGGCGCTGCGCGCGGAGTTTCCCGACGCGCCGTTGTATCTCGGCGGCTTCGCCGAAGCGGCCTTCGCTCAGGCTGAGCAACTCGTGGTAAGCCCGGGCGTGTCGCTGCGCGAGCCCTTGATCGCCGCTGCCATGGCGCGTGGCGTGGAAGCGATCGGCGACATCGAGCTGTTCGCGCGTCATGCCCG
>Ga0265294_10000582_pt1 | contig 48828 bp, 51 predicted proteins | sample MunlanPumphouse3_FD_192504 | JGI IMG/M metagenome (GOLD analysis project Ga0265294, IMG submission 192504) | Groundwater microbial communities from a municipal landfill in Southern Ontario, Canada - Pumphouse #3 | ecosystem: Environmental > Aquatic > Deep subsurface > Groundwater | place...
GCATCTGTAGCATCCGCTTCTTCATAAAGTTTTGCATCAAATTCTTCAGCACTTAAAAATCTTGGAACAACTAAGTTATCAAGTAATTTTGCACTTACAATATTCTTTGATTTATTTTCTTCAGTAACTGATCTCTTACATAATGCTTTACCACAATCACTATAGATTTCTAAAAGTAAGTCATTAATGTTACTAGCAAATAAAATCTTATCTCGCTTTGCATACATGATTGATCTTTGTTTACTTAAAACATCATCATAATCAAGTAAACTCTTACGTACATCGAAGTTTTGTCCTTCAATACGTTTTTGTGCACTGCTAATAGCATTTGTTAAAGCTTTTGATTCAATTGGATCATCTCCACAAGACTCAAAAATCTTACGTAAATTATCATTAGCAAATCTAACCATTAACTCATCATCAAGTGAAACATAGAATCTTGAAAATCCTGGGTCACCTTGACGACCACTACGACCACGTAATTGGTTATCAATACGTCTTGATTCATGACGCTCTAAACCAAAAACACATAATCCACCTAAAGCTTTTGTCTCAGGGGTAAGTTTAATATCGGTACCACGACCAGCCATGTTAGTTGCAAGGGTAATATGACCTTTTTCACCAGCAGTAGCAATAATATCAGCTTCACGTTCGTGGTTCTTAGCGTTTAACATATCATAATGTAAACCAACTTTATCAAGATATTTAGCAACTTCTTCACTTGCTTCAACACTTGGGGTACCAATTAAAATTGGTTGTCCTTTTTCATGTCTAGCTTTAACTTCTTTACAAAGAGCACGAATCTTTGCATCTTTAGTTCCAAATACATAATCTGGAGCATCATTACGAATAATTGGACGGTTCGTTGGAATAACAACAACGTTCATATTATAAATTTTTCTAAATTCTTCTTCTTCAGTCTTAGCAGTACCAGTCATACCACCAATCTTCTTAAATAATCTAAAGAAGTTTTGATAAGTAATGGTTGCAAGAGTTGAGGTTTCTTCCTTAATCTTGACGCCTTCTTTGGCTTGAATAGCTTGTTGAAGTCCATCACTATATTCACGACCTTTTAAAATACGACCAGTAAATGTATCAATTAATTGAATTTCATTATCTTTATCAACAAGGTATTCAACATCACGTGTCATGATGTAGTTTGCTTTCATGGCTTGTTGAATTCTATGAACAAGTTCTTGATATTGTGGATCGTAAATGTTCGTAATGCCAAACATCTTATCTGCTTTATCATTACCTTTATCAGTAAGGTTAACTGTCTTATCTTTAACATCAATTGTATAATCAACATCTTTGCTTAAATATTTAGCAAATCTATCAGCAACTAAATATTGCGAAGCAGTTGCTTTTTTACCACCACTAATAATTAATGGAGTACGTGATTCATCAATTAAAATACTATCGGCTTCATCAACAACAGCAAAATTTAATCCTCTTAAAACACGAGCACCAGCACTTTGAGCCATATTATCACGAAGATAATCAAAACCAAGTTCACTGTTGATTGTATAAGTAATATCGCAAGCGTGAGCCGCTTTTTTCTCTGGATTTGATAAACTATGTAAGTTAACACCAACTGTTAATCCTAAAAATCTATAAACTTGACCCATCCAGTTACTATCACGAGTAGCAAGGTATTCGTTAACAGTAACAACGTGGACACCTTTTCCACTAAGTGCATTAAGATAAACCGCCATAGTACAAGTTAAAGTTTTACCTTCACCAGTACGCATTTCAGCGATTTCACCATCGTTTAATACAAGCGAACCAATAATTTGAACTTCAAATGGATATTGTCCTAAAGTTCTTTTTGCAGCTTCTCGGCATACAGCAAAAGCTTCAAACTTGATGTCTTCAAGAGATTTTCCATGAGCTAACAAATCCTTAAAATAAGGTGTCTTTGCTCTAAGTTGTTCATCAGTAAGTTTGCCCATTGCATCAGCATATGCTTCAACTTTCTTGGCTTGCTTTTTATATTTATTTAAGACTCTTTCATCAACTCTAAATATTTTTTCAATAAAATTTCCCATATAGATTCATCCTTTAAATAACTTTATAATTTTACCATTATAGATAATGGTATTCAAACAATAATCATCATAACTTCTTAATGTTTTTCATATTCAATATTTCATCTTCGGTTAGCTCCCTTTTGGCGATTGATAAAATTTTAATATCTTTCGCACCATTGTTTCGCATTAATGCAATTGCCGCTCGCATGGATGCTCCAGTTGTAATAATGTCATCTACGATTAAAATTTTCTTATTTTTAACAGAGTATTTATAATTAAATTCAATGTACTTTTTTATCTCTTGTCGATGTTCATAATTTTGTTCTTTTTGTTTAATATCTTTTGTTTTAATTAAGCAATTGATTATTGGTAATTTTAGACTTTTAAAAATCTCGATTACGTTGTTATATCCTCGCTTTTTATCGTCTTCAACATATGAAGGAATTGGTACGATTGAGTAATCAGAAAATCTTAACCTAATCTCTAATAAAAACGGCGAAATAAACATATCTTTTAGTTCGTAATCTAAACAACCTTTATATGTGAATATTTTTGTTTTCATATATTCATCATATTCATAAATTGTCATTGCCTTTATGCCATCAATTTCAAATTCCTTAAAAACAGGGTTCGAAGCATATATACAATCATCACAAACATCCTCTTCTCCAAATAATAATTTATGAAAACTAGTGTATTTAATGCCTTTGAAGCAAGGTTTGCAAATGCTCGTTTGCTTCTTTAGTCTTTTTAATAGCTTCTTCCATATCATTTGTTTTCTTTTCTCCTAAGAAAATTACTTCTCCATCAGGTGCATCTTTTACCCTTCCAACTCTACCCGAAATTTGAATTAATGATGCTGAGTTATAAATGTTATGATCAGCATTAAATATAATTACTTGTAAATTTTTAAGAGTAACTCCTCTTTCAAGAACGGCTGTTGTTACTAAGTATTTATATTTCCCATGTCTAAATGCGTCAATAATCACGGACCTATCCTTAACTTTTGAATGAACACAATTTCCAAGCGGAACATATTTTTTAATTACATTAAACACATATTCACATTCATCAATAGTTGCTACAAAAACAAAACACGGCTTATGGGCATTTTCGTATTCTTTTATCTTTTTTATTAAAAAATAGAATTTAAAAACTCCAAAAGAAATTACTATTTTTGGTACAGGAATTGGTTTCATATGATACCTAGTAAACAACGTTAAAATCTTATGTCCTGGTTGTTTAAATTCTTCTAATACAGATTTTGATGGAGTCGCAGACATGAGAACATAATTCCCATTTATGCAACGCTTAAATAAGCTGATTAAAACAGGGTTATCTTTGTAAGGAAAGGCATCAATTTCATCCATTATTAAAAGGTCAAAATGATGAGGATATCTATATAACTGGTGTGTCGTTAAAACAATGATATCACCGACTAAATTTGAAGTATTTCCACCATATACATTAGTGACTGTGTTATGAATAAATACCTTCTTAAATCTTGTTGTTAATTCAATTACAACATCACGACGAGGAATCGCAAATCCTACTTTCAAATTGTTCTTTAATGCATATTCAATCACACTAAAAACAAGTTCAGTTTTTCCTGCTCCACAAACGGCATAAATAAGGGTATTTAAACCATTTACATAATTTTCTTTTACTTCTCTTGCAATTCTTCTTTGTTCATTGCTTAATTCATAGCGAATTACTGCTTCCGAGTTTTCATCAGGCACTTTAAATTCTGCTTCATTTACTTCTTCACCCATAAAAGAGATACACCTTCGACAGTAAGGTTTACCATTTCGATATCCTATATATCGTTCGTCACTATTGTTGCAAATTGGACAAATGTACTTAATAAAAAAGCCCTCCACTTATTGAATGGAGGGGAATTTTATAAAATTAACAAAAATTATTTCTTTTCGTAATTTGTAATGGTTTCAACACGAACTAAATGTCTGCCACCTTCAAATTGTGTATCCAAGAAAATCTTTACTCTCTTAATAATATCCTTTGTGTCCATAAATCTAGCACCAAAGGCAATCATATTACAATTATTATGTTGTTTAATTAATTTACTAACTTCATCGTTATAACCAATTCCACAACGAATACCTTTTACCTTATTTGCAGCAATTGAAATCCCTTCGCCACTACCACAAATAATGACACCGTATTCACACTCTTTGCTTTTAACTAATTCAGCAGCTTTAATACCAAACTCTGCGTAATTACAACTCTCATTTGTATAAGTTCCAACATCAATTACTTCATATTTGTTATCAGCCAAAAACTTTTTAACTTCTTCTTTTGCAGCAAATCCTGCGTGATCGCTACCTAATGCAATTTTCATTTAATTTTCTCCTCAATTTCTTTTAGCGTTAATTTCCCTTGACGAATTAAAGTCATTTTTCCATCAACTACTTTAATTATAGTAGAAGGAACACCATTATTACAACTTCCATCAATAACTCCATCAATTTCATCATGAAAAGCATCAATGACTTCTTTAGTATTTTTGGCTGGAACACAATCCGCTTTGTTGCAAGATGGAACAAAAAGTGGTGCTTTTACCGCATCGATTAAACTTAAAACAAATTTATCATCAGGCATTCTTATTCCAACATACCCCGTTCCATGGTCTACACAAGTTGGTATTCCCTTCTTTGCTTTTAAGATTAAAGTAATTGGACCAGGCATGCAATTTTTAATTATTTTTTTCGATAATTCATCAATTTCTAAATAATTCAAAACTTGTGTAATACTTGAAATCATTAATGTGAATGGTTTATCTGGATGTCTATTCTTAACCTTCACTAATTTTAAATAATTCTCTTCACTAGGTGCGACAACTCCAAGTCCATAAACGGTTTCGGTTGGGAAAGCTAATATCCCACCATTTTTTAAGATTTCACTAGCTTCTTCAATTTGATTCTTATTCAAGATTTTCAAGATGATATCCTCCAAAAATTAATAAGTATCTTTCTTTTCCATAAATATCTCTTTTAAAGATATATTGTGTATTGTTTAAATCAAAATATTGTTTAATTAATTTTGTTAATTTTCCTTTTTGGTCGTAATTAATTTCAAACGCCATAAAGAATTTTTCGCCCATCACATCTTTATAATGTCTAAAATATGAGTCATAAAAATGTAATCCATCAAGTGAATATATAGCATTTAAAGGTTCATACCTTAATACGTTATCATCAATCTCTTTTATCTTTTCTACATAAGGTGGATTTGAAACTAACACATCAATCATGATATTCTTTTCTTCAAATGGTTGAAGTCTACTTCCTTTAAGTAAAATTATATTTAAACCAAGGTTTTCTTTATTTCTTTTTGCTACTAATAATGGGTCTTCATATTTATCGCTAGCGTATATTGTTGAATCCTTAAATTGCGACTTTAAATATAAAGCAATACATCCACTACCCGTGCAAACATCCGCCATAGTTTCGTGATTTAAATTATATTGAACGATATATTCTTTAACTAATAAAGCAAGTCCTTCGGTTTCAGGACGAGGGATTAAAACATTATGGTTAATTTTAATATCTAAACCAACAAATGAAGCAACCCCTAAAACATATTGAAGAGGCTCTCCATCATATAATCTTGTCAAATTTCTAGTATATAATGGCTTATTTTTAATTTCTGCATCAAAATTACTAACAAGTTCAGTATAATCTTTAAACCCGTTTGCATTGATTAATAATTCATAAATTTCTGTATCATTAAGATGCAAAGAACGTCTTTTTGAATCATTCTTTTTAGTATCAAGAAAGACTTCTCTATTGGTTGCCATTTTATTTCTTTTCACCAGCTAACTTTTGTTGTTGATCATAGTTAATTAAAGCATCAATTAATTCATCAAGATCACCTTCAATAATTCTATCAAGTTTTTGAACAGTAAAACCAATACGATGATCAGTTACACGGTTTTGAGGATAGTTATAAGTACGAATCTTTTCGTTACGATCTCCACTACCAATCTTACTTCTATAACCAGCTTCAGTAGCAAGTTTCTTTTCTTCTTCCATTTGGGCTAATTTACTTGCAAGCATTTGCATACAAATTTCATGGTTTTGAATTTGTGATTTTTCTGTTTGGCAAGAAACAACGACACCAGTAGGAATATGGGTGACTCTAACTGCAGACTCAGTTTTATTAACGTTTTGTCCGCCAGCACCACTTGATCTATAAGTATCAACTTTTAAATCTTCATTACGAATATCAACTTTACCAAGTTCAACTTTTGGCATAACAACAACTGTAGCAGTTGAAGTATGAATTCTACCATTAGCTTCAGTCTTAGGAACTCTTTGAACTCTATGAACGCCACTCTCATACTTGAGACGTGAATAAGCATTCGAGCCACTAACAACAAATTGAATATAAGAGAATCCACCAGCTTCACTAATACTGTCATCAACTACTTTTAACTTCCAACCTTCTTTATCGCAATAGTGACTGTACATTCTAAATAAATCACCAGCAAATATATCGGCTTCATCACCACCAACAGCACCTTTAATTTCAAAAATAACATCTTTTCCATCATTAGGATCTTTTGGTAAAAGCATAACCTTCAATTCGTCAGTAATTTTGTCACATAAATCAGTATTATTTTTAAGTTCATCCTTGCCCATTGCATTGATTTCTGGATCTTTATCGTTTGCCATTACTAAAGCATCTTGTTTATTCTTATCTGCATAAACAAATTCATGAAATTTTTGAACAATTGGATCAAGTTCACTTCTTTCAATGTTTAAATCTCTAAATCTATTGTTATCTCGTGTAACTTCAGGACTCAATAATAATTGATCAATTTCATTTAATCGCTTCTCAGTAGCAACTAAACGATCATACATATTTTTTTCCATAATATACTTACCTCTAAACCTTTGAAATTATAACAAAAAACATATAAGAATAAAAGTAATCTAAATGTTTTAAGGGAGGTCCCTTTATGATATAATCGAAACAAGGTAAAAAATATGTCATATAAAGCTTTATACAACAAATATCGAAGTCAAACTTTCGATGAATTAGTCGGTCAACAAACGATAGTAACAACACTTAAAAATGCATTAGCAACCAACAAGATTGCTCATGCTTATTTATTTTGTGGCCCTCGCGGTACAGGAAAAACAAGTGTTGCTCGTCTTTTTGCAAAAGCATTAAATTGCAGTGAAGGTGTTGGTCATCAATGCAACAAATGCGAAAATTGCATTCAAATTAGCGAAGGACAACATCCTGATGTTATTGAAATTGATGCCGCAAGTAATTCAGGCGTAGATGAGGTTAGAAGTTTAATTGAAAAGGTCAAATATGCTCCTATAAAAGGAAGATATAAAATCTATATTATCGATGAAGTCCACATGATGACTCCTAGTGCTTTTAACGCACTACTTAAGACACTTGAAGAACCACCAGAATATGTAGTTTTTATTTTATGTACAACTGAACCATATAAATTACTTCCAACAATTATTTCTCGTTGCCAAAGATTTGAATTTAGAAAAATTAGTGATGATGAACTTAAAAAATTAATAGTTAGAGTTTTAACAAACGAGAATGTCAAAGCTGATTTAGATACTGTAAATTTAATTATCGAACTTGCAAATGGCGGCGCTCGTGATGCTATGTCAATATTAGATCAATTAATCGCTTATTCTGGAAACACTATTTGTGTTAAAGATATTGAGATGGTTTTTGGTTTAACAAGCGCAAGTGAAAAACTTAATTTACTCAAATTGATTTCGGAAAATAATACTTTAGAAATTCTTAAAGTTTATGATGAATTTATAAAACGAAATGTTGATATCCAAAGATTAACAAACGAATTACTTTATATTTTAAAAGACTCATTAATCTATTCAAAAATAAAATCGGCAAATTTACTAACTGTAATTGATGAAGATAAAGCAAAAGCAATTACTTCAGTTTTTAGTGAAACTCGTTTATTAGAGATGATTGATTTATTGCTTAAATGCCAATCTGAATTTAAGACCGCATCTAATCCAAACTTCTTATTTGAGATCTACTTATTAAAATTAGTAACTCCAACAAGTGAACAAAAAGTAGTCGAAACAACTAGTCGCATAGATGCAACTTTAGCAAAACCAATCGAGAAAAACACTACTATTCCAACTGTAAGTGAAATAAAACCTATTGTTCAACCAGTGGTAGAAAAGCCAAAAATTGAACCAAAGAAAGAAGAAATAAAAGAAGAACCAACCTATAGCGAAAAAGATTTAGAAAATCTTCCACCTCTATTCCCTGCAAATGATGAAAAAGAAGAAGAGATTGAAAAATCACCAATTGCTATTACTGGAGAATCCTATAACCTTGACCGAGATACATTAATTAAAATAATGGTTCTTGGTAATAAAAAAGTTAGAGAAGAAATTATTAAAAGATGGCAATATTTTGATGCCTTCAAAAATGATAAAGATTTAGGACCATTTGCAATGTTACTTAAAGATGGTACCCCTTATGTTGTTACTTCAAATATTATGATAATTCGTTTCAATCTTGAAAACGAAGCAACTAGATGCAACATAAAAGAAAACCAAAAGAAACTTGCAAAAGTGTTAGAGAAAATCGTTGGTAAAACCTTGTTCGTTTATGGAATTAACCGTAAGGTTCTCAATGTATTGACTCACGAGTTTATTAATTTAAATCAAGTTAATAAGCTTCCAAAAGCTAGCGAGATAGGCGAAATAAAAATAGATAAATAAAAGGAGATATTTTTATGAATATGCAACAAATGGTACAAGCCATGCAAAAAACTCAAAGAGAATTCAATAAGGAATATGCAAAGCTTGAAGCAAAAGAATTTACTGGAAACGCTAATGGTGTTGTTGAAGTTAAAGTAATGGGAGATTTAACTCTTAAAGCAGTTAATGTCCTTGATAACTCATTACTTAGCGCTGATAACAAAGAAGAATTAGAAGATATGATTGTTCTAGCATTCCAAAAATGCAAAGAACAAATCCAAAAAGAAAGCGATGCTATTAGTAAAAAGTTCCAACAAGGTGCTGGAGGAATGATGTTCTAATGAAAGAACTTCAATCTTTAAACAATCTTGTCGATGCATTTAAATCTTTCCCTTCAATTGGTAGTAAAACTGCTGAAAGAATGGGATATAGCGTCTTAGATATGTCTGAAGAAGAAGTTAATAATCTTGTTAAAGCAATAAATGAAGCAAAAAAAGAGATTCATCCTTGCCCAATATGTGGATTATTAACTGAAGAAGATAAATGCTCGGTATGTAAAGATCCAAATCGTAATCATTCGATTTGTATTGTTTTATCATACCCAAAAGATGTCATCAATTTTGAAAAACTAGAATCCTATCATGGTGTTTATCATGTTTTAGGTGGAGTTATTTCAAGTGTCCATGGAATTGGACCTGATGACTTAAAGATTAATGAATTGATTTCCCGAATTTCTAAAGAAGGAATTAAAGAAATTATTATTGCGACTAATCCTACTTTAGAAGGTGAGACCACTGCTTTATATCTTTCTCGCATTCTTAAAAAATACGATGTTAAAGTTACACGTCTTGCTTATGGCCTACCAGCAGGTGGTCAACTTGATTATGTTGATGAATTAACAATTGAAAAAGCTCTTGATAATCGAACTGATTTAAAATAGTAAGGAGTAATTTATTATGTTTATAACATTTGAAGGTGTTGAAGGTTGTGGTAAGTCATCAGTTTTGACTTATGTTTTTAATGAACTTCAAAAAGAAAAATATAACATAATGGAAACTCGTGAACCTGGTGGCGTTAAGATTAGCGAAGAGATTAGAAAAATTGTTCTTGGAAAAGCATACATGGAGATGGATAAACGCACCGAAGCTCTTTTATTTGCGGCTAGTCGTCGTCAACATTTAGTTGAAAAAGTATGGCCTGCTCTAAAAGAAAACAAAATAGTTTTGTGTGATCGTTTCCTTGATTCATCTTTAGCTTATCAAGGTGGAGGAGATGGATTGGGCGTAGATGAAGTTTTAAAAGTTAACCTTTTTGCAACTGAAAATACCTATCCTGATTACACTATTTTATTTGATATTGATCCTCGAGTTGGTTTAGCAAGAATTAATAAAAATAATAATCGAGAAGTTAATCGTCTCGATATAAAAGAATTAGAATTCTATGATACTGTTAGAAAAACCTATCTTGAATTAGCTAAGAAATATAAAGACCGTTACATCATTATTGATGCAAGTAAAGATTTTAATACCGTTGCAAATAACGTCTTAAATATAATCAAAGAGAAAATAAATGGATTGCATTAATTATTTAAAAAACGAACAACCTATTGCCTATCAAACTTTTTTAAATTCGTTTAAAAATAATCGTGTTTTCCATGCTTATTTACTAAGTGGTGAGATTGGTACACCACTTCTTGACATAGCAAAATTTATTGCTAAATCACTGCTTTGTTTATCACCAAATCCTTTCGCTTGTGATAAATGCAATAATTGCAAAAGAGTTGATGATGAAACTTATGGCGACCTCATTATCATTGATGGTAAAAAGAACAATATTTATAAAGAAGATATTCAAAAAATTGAAACCGAATTTTCTAAGACTTCTTTAGAAAGAAAAGGGATCAAAGTTTATATTATTAATTTAGTTGAGAATATGATGCCTGATAGCGTGAATGCTCTTTTGAAATTTCTAGAAGAACCAAGTGAGAGCACGTATGCGATTCTCACAACTGAGAATGAATTTAGAGTATTACCTACTATTTTATCGCGTACACAAATTATTCATTTAAACTTAATTGATAAAGCTACTTTGATTCAATTTAGTGCTCAAGATGGTGTTAAAAAAGAAGATGCTGAACTACTTTGTAATTTTTATAATGATGCTGCTTCTATAAAAACTGAAGCTATTGATCCTGACTTTTTAAGTAGCAAAGAAATGGTTACAAATATATTTTCAAAAATAGATAACGCTAATGATTTAAGGTTTTATATTGAAAACGATGTATGTTCAAAACTAAATTCAAAACCTGCAATCCGTTTCTTTTTTGATATGTTAATATTCTTCTTTAAAGAAAGTTATGTGTATAGCATCGAAAAGAAGTCAATTTTTGAATCATATATCCCAACATTTAATAAGATTATTAAGCGATATAAGGATTTAGATATAAAAGTAATTAAACTTATGGACTTACGAAATGAATTGAATTTTAATATTAATAATGATTTATTAATCATGCACGTTCTAAATTCAATTTTTGAGTAATTATAAAATAAGTATAGAATTAGGAAGAGAGAAATTTATGGATAAAATATTTATTACAGTTGCCTTTATGAATACAAGAAAAAGTTATTTTTTCTATACTAGTGATGCAACAATTGTCCCTGGAGACAAAGTATTAGTTGAAACAGTTGTTGGAAAAGAAATTGGTCAAGTTATTGCGACCAATCTTCAAATTGATAATCAAGATTTTTCAAAAGAAATCAAACCTATCATTAGTAAAGCTACTGCTGCAGATTTAAAAATTGCTGAAGCAAATGCTCGACTTGCTCTTAAGGCAAATACGATTTTCGAGCAAACCACTAAAGAATTAAAATTTGATATGCGTTTAATATCAAGTGAATATACTTTTGATTGTTCAAAAATATTATTTGTTTATGCAAGTGATGAACGTATTGATTTCCGTGAATTATTAAAAATACTTGCTAGCGAATTACATTGTCGTATTGAATTAAGACAAATTAATTCTCGTGAAAGAGCACAAACTATAGGTGGAATTGGTGTTTGCGGTCTTGAACTTTGCTGCACTACTTTCTTTAGAACGTTTGATGGAATTTCATTAAATAGAGCAAAGAATCAAATGCTTGCAATTAATATTCCAAAGCTAAGTGGTCAATGTGGCAAATTAATGTGCTGTTTAAAATATGAAGATGATTTATATACCGAAGATAAGAAAATATTCCCACGACTTGGAGCAAGAGTTAGTTTTGATAAAAAAGAATACAAACTTACTGGGTACAATGTCTTAACTAAGGTTTGTAAAATTGAAAACGAAGATGATGTTGAATTTGTCGATTTAAAGGATCTAAGAATTCTATAAATATGAAAGGTACTCTTTACCTCGTTCCTTCACCAATTGGTAATATCGACGATGTTTCGCCACGAGCAAAACAAACTCTTTTAAATGTGGACTTTGTTGCTTGTGAAGATACGAGAAATACCCTCAAGTTATTAAACATCTTAGGGATTAGTAAAAAGTGCGTTTCTTGTCATGAACATAATGAATCCGTTGCGTCAAATAGTATAATTTCGAATATTTTAGATGGTCAAAACGTGGCTTATTTAAGTGATGCAGGATATCCTTGCATTAGTGATCCTGGTTATATTTTAGCTAAAAAAGCAATTGAATCAGGAATCACCGTTGTTCCTATTTCTGGAGCAAGTGCCTTTTTAAACGCTCTTGTTGGAAGTGGTCTAGATACTAAGCATTTCCTTTTTTATGGATTCTTAGAAAGTAAGTCTTCATTAAGAGTTAAAGAATTAGAAGAATTAAAACATCTTACTTATACTTTAATATTTTATGAAGCTCCTCATAGACTTGATGAATGCATAAAAGATATCTATAAAGTTTTTGGCAATCGTAATGTTTGTTTATGTCGAGAACTTACTAAAATTCACGAAGAATTTATTCGCACAAATTTAAAAGATTTAATTGATAATCCACCAACTTTAAAAGGTGAGATTGTTATTATAGTTGATAAGGGCGTAGAAGTTATTAAAGAAGAAATTAGTGACAAAGAAATCATTGCTAAAGTTAATGATTTAATTAACAATGGTCTATCAAAAAAAGACGCTATTATTAGCGTCTCAATTTTGTTAAATATTCCTAAAAATACAATTAAGAAATTAGTTATTTAGAAGGTGTAGCATCTTCTTGAACTAGACCAACAGAGTCGGTAACTGGTAAAGCAAAAGCAATACCTTGTCCTTTTGTATTGAGTCCAGCTTCTTTGCCGACAACTTCAAGAATTTTTTCTTTCTTTGATTCACTAACAAGAATTAAAACCATTTCTTTATCGGGTTTAATAACTACACCATAAAACTTTTCGACTTCATCGTTTCCAGTGCCTCGTGCACCAATGACAGTACCACCTTTAGCACCACTTTCTCTAGCTGCGCTCATGACAAGATCACTATATCCTTTATCAACAATACAAACGATTAATACATTGTTTCCCATATTATTTTCTCCTATTTTGACGTGTATTTGTAATAAATTGATAAGCAAATACCCCTATCATTGAATCAACAGGTACCGCGAATGCAACACCTTTTGCTGCTTGTGAGACTTTAAATCTCTCTCGGCAAACATTTAAATAACTATTAATATCGTCGGCTTTCACAAGACAAAATACGACATCTTTCTTATCTTCACCAATTCCAAGAATATGTTTTAAATCGTCTGTTGCAGTGCCGTTTCCATAAGTTAAGAAACAACAACTTGCCCCACACTCTTTAAACTTATCAATATAGTAATCACCTTGATATTGGTTAACTATTACGAATAAAAATTTAAGTGCATGAACGACATATTGTTTATCATAACTTTTAGGTGTCGCATTTATGCCACTATCATTATTTTTCATCAGTTACTCCTCCTTTATCAAAATGTATAATTTGTAAATCATCAGGTGCGAGAATTCTTCTTCTAGCTTTGTGGTATTGCATCTTGGTTTTGATTTCCGCATATAAGCCCATCACTTCAACTGTAATAACAGGCATTGCAGCAATCATGCCAATAACTCCAAAACCACTAATATCATTATCAAAACAACTAGCGACCCCAAGAACAAATGGCAATACAAATGATGAGGCCATAAGTCCACTAGCAACTTCACCAGCATCAAATGCAATAGCTGTATAGATGTCAGGAACAATTAAAGATAATAAGAAAACAATTATATATAAAGGAACAAGCATATATAGTAATTTGATATCATATACAGCACGGATTACCGAAAGCAAGATTGCTAAAGATACACCTATTGCAAGTGATATAAGCATCTTTTTTCGACTAATAACACCCTTAGAAATATCTTCAACTTGAGTAGATAAGATTTGAACTCCAGGTTCGGCTAAAACAATTGTTAAACCAAATAAAATGCATAAAAGTAAAAGAATTCCATAATCACTACTATCTTTCCCAAGTCCTTTTCCAATGCTATTTCCAACTGGAATAAATCCATAATTTGCAGCGGTTAAGAAAATAATGAGTCCCACATATGAGAATGCATAACCAACCATGATTTTAAAGATTTCGTTCTTTGGTAATTTCATAACAAAGAAATTATAGACAAGGAAGAAAGCAATGATTGGAAGCAAGGCAATACTAACTGAAGTTAATGCGTTTAAAAATGCACTAAGAAGCGCACTAGTAGAAATATCATTTGAAAAAACAGGTGAAGCAATTGATGGTTTTAAAAGCAATCCTAAAATCATGACACTAATAATAGGTCCCATTGAGCACATTGCGGTAATACCAAAGGAATCACTAGTTGAGTTTTTACCACCACGAACGCCTGCAATGCCTACACCAAAAGCAATAAAGAATGGAACGGTAATTGGGCCAGTAACAACCGCACCACTATCGAACGATAAATCAATAATTGCTCCATCTTTATCACCAAATAATGCCGCAATTCCAAAGATAATTAAAAAGAAAAATACGTACCAAAGTTTAAGTGACTTTTGGAACATAATTCTAATGTAACCAAGCACAAAAAAGATTCCACATCCTATTCCAATACAAATTTTAAGTAACAAAGGATTAATCTCATTTGCGGGAATATATGAGGCAAGAACGCTCACATCAGGTTCAGCAATTGCAATCAATATTCCTAATAATGTCATTAAAACAATGACTAAAATTAATGATTTTTGTTTCGCGAAACTTGCGCCTAAATATTTTCCAGTTTCGCCAAGGGCGCTATCAACTCCAAGAGTAAATAATGTCATTCCAATCATTAAACAAAAAGAACTACATAAAAAGACTATAAATAGTTCAGTATTTAAAAAATCACTATCAAAATGTTTAGTAGTGATTTGAATAGCATATAAAACAGAAACAATTAGAATAATTGGTACAATAGCTAGAAATGCGTTATAGAACTTTTTTAATAATTGTTTAAACATAAAAGTTTACTTCATCAAAGCAAGAAACTCTTTTGGCGTTGGTGCATCAAACTTATAAATCTTGCTATTTACTGGATGCTTAAATGATAATTCATAAGCATGTAAGCATAATCGATTAATTGGGTTTTCAGGTTCGCCATACTTATCATCACCAAGAACATAATGCCCCAAACTTCCAAGAGTGACTCTGATTTGATTTTTTCTTCCTGTACCAATTGTAACATCTAATAGACTATATTTTCTAGTTTCTTGTAAAACTTTGTAACTTGTAACAGCTCGATAATTGCCTTTACCACCGAAAGGAACAACATACATCATATCTTCTTTATTCTTTCTTAAGTAATTTACAATTGTCTTCTCTTTTTCTTCCATTCTTCCTTCGACAACCGCAAAATATCCTCTTTTTGTAACGATATCATTCCATTGATCCGCTAATAAATCACGGATTTTTTCATTCTTGCAAAACATCAAAACACCACTCGTTTCTTTATCTAAACGATGGACCAAAAAAATTCGATTATGTTTATTTTGTGATTGAACATAATCCATAACCATACGCATTGCCGTACTATTTTTCTCAGTTTTACTAGGATTAGTTAATAGTCCATAAGGTTTATTAATAACAATAAATTCATCATCTTCATATATGATTGGTAAATCTTTTCTAGCTTTAGCTCTAATTGGATTTTTAGAAATTATTAAAGAATCGCCTTTATATAATTCAAAATCAAATTGTGAAACTGGAGCACCTTCAATTGAAATATTGTGATGCGAAAGAATTGCTTTCGCATTAGTTCTTGGAAGATGTAAATCTTCGATTAAATACTTAAGTAAAGTTGAATTATGAGTAACAATGTATTCTTTATAATCAACACGTCTTGGTCGACGAGTTTCTTCTCGAAAATCATCACTTGGTTCTTCAGGCTTTTTATATTTCTTTGATTCTTCAAAACGACGCTCTTTTTTAGCACTTTTAAAACGTTTATTACTTTCGTTTCTTTGTTTATATCTTTGTTTTAAGTTATCTTTATAATTCCTATTCATGATATTTCTCAGCTGCTTTAATTAATCCCAAAAATAATGGGTGTGGCTCTAATGGTCTTGATGTAAATTCTGGATGGAATTGACAAGCCATAAAGTATGGATGATTACTAAGCTCTATCATCTCACATAAACCGGTTTGTGGGTTTATTCCACTAAATACTACACCATTTTTAATGAATTCGTCTTTATAAATGTTATTAAATTCATATCTATGACGATGTCTTTCACGAATTAAATCCTTTTTATATAAACTATAAGCTTTAGTTTTTGGAGTAATCTTACATTCATATTCTCCAAGTCGCATTGTTCCACCAAGGTTAATTCCTTTATATTGCGATGGAAGATAATCTATAACGTTATAACTAGTTTTTGGATTAAATTCAGTTGAATCAGCATCTTCATGATGTAAAACGTCACGTGCAAAATCAATTAAAGCGATTTGCATACCAAGACAAATTCCTAAGTATGGCATATTGTGTTCACGAGCATAACGACTAGCAATCTCCATGCCTTCAATTCCACGTTTTCCAAAACCACCAGGAACAATAATGCCTTTAGCATTTCCTAGTAATTCTTTTATATTATCTTTAGTAATTTTTGCGCTATCAATCCAAACAATTTCAACATTCTTTCCTTCAGAATATCCAGCGTGTTTTAGCGCTTCGCAAACTGAAATATAGGCATCATGAAGTTGAGTATATTTACCAACAAGAGCGATACTAATTGAATCAGTAATGTGTTGGATTCTATGAACAAATTTTGCCCAATCAGCCATATCGGCTTCTGGTGCACATTTAAGTTTAAGGTGATCAACAATTAAATCATCTAAATGTTGTTTTTGTAAATTTAATGGGACTTCGTATACGTATTTAACATCTTTTACAGTAATAACAGCGTTATCATCAACGTTACAAAACAAGGCAACTTTTTGAATTGTTTCTTTATCTAAATCTTCAACAGTACGTAATAAAATTGCATCTGGTTGAATTCCTAAACCTGTTAATTCTTTAACACTATGTTGAGTAGGTTTTGTTTTTGGTTCAAGAGATGTATATAAATAAGGAACAAGAGTGTTGTGCATAAAGAATGTATTTTCATACCCAAGTTCACGACGTAATTGTCGAATAGCTTCAAGGAATGGAAGGGATTCAATATCACCAACTGTTCCACCAATTTCACAAATACAAACATCTGTATCGTCTTTAGCATCAAACGCTTTATAGATACGATCTTTTATTTCGTTTGTAATATGAGGAATGATTTGGATAGTTTTTCCAAGATAATCTCCTCTTCTTTCTTTTTCAATAACTGCACTATATATTTTTCCACTAGTAACACTAGATTCTTTAGTTAAATATGAGTTAATTAATCTTTCGTAGTGTCCTAAATCAAGGTCGGTTTCGGCCCCATCTTTAGTTACATAAACTTCACCATGTTGTAATGGTGACATTGTTCCTGGATCAACGTTTAGATAAGGATCAAGTTTAATTGAAAAGACATGTAAGCCTCTTCTCTTTAATAGACGTCCAATACTTGCTGCACTGACGCCTTTCCCTAAGCCACTAACGACTCCTCCAGTTACGAAGATAAATTTTCTGTTTCTTTTAGTTTGTTCTTTTTCCATAAATTTTATAAAACCAAAAAGATTAATAAATGTTTAAATTATTAATATTTTTGGGGTGCCCTTATTACTATATTATAAAAACATGATTTTGACATCCACAAAATCATGTTTTTGATTAATTTATTATTAAATTATTGGTTGATGAACGCTAAGGTTGCAGCACCAATGATTCCAGCATCATTACGAAGAGAGGCAATAAGCACATCAACACGTGGAGTTTCATGATATCCATACCAATGATCTTCAAGATATTTTTGAACTTTGTCTCTTAAATAGTCCTTTTGATTACTAATGCCACCACCTAAAACAATAGCTTCTGGTCTAAAGATATTGCAAACGTTAAGTAATCCTTCACCTAAATATTTAATATAAGTATCAATAACTTCGTTTGCGGCTTTATCACCAAGTTTTGCGCATTCAAAACTGGTTAAACCATTCATATTATTGATGTCACCTTTACAATATTCCCACATCTTGGAGTCTTTATTTTTCTCCATTGCGGCTTTAGTATAACGTAAAAGTGCGCTAGCACTTGCATAAGTTTCAAAACAACCTTTTCTTCCACAAGCACATTCATTACCATCAACAACTATAACCATGTGACCAATTTCTGCACCTTTTCCATCATTACCTTCAAATAAGTGGTTATTGATAACGATTCCACTACCAATTCCAGTACCTAAAGTAATTAAAATAGCATCGTTATAACCTTTTGCAGCGCCCCATCTTTGTTCAGCTAACGCTGCAACATTTGCATCGTTACTAACAAATATTGGAGTTTTTAAATCTTTTAAATAGTCTTTTAAAGGGACGTTCGATAAATATAAATTACAAGCATAATCAATAGTTCCAAGTTTATTATTAACAACACCTGGGACACCAAAACCAATACCTTTAATCATGTATCCTTTTTGATAAGCTTTATCGAGTAAACTTTGTAATAAACCTTTAACATCCTTTAAAAATGGTTCACTTCCATTTTTTGTATTTGTTTGGACACTTTGTTTTTCAACAATCTTTCCATTTAAATCAACAATACCAGCTTTAATTGACATTCCACCAATATCAACACCAATGTACGCTTGTTCCATATTTAACCCTCTTTTATTTATATAAATTATACAAAACTATAAGCCTTAATTAAAGCATCTAGAACAATCTAAAAAACGAAATAATTTAGTCTTTTTCTTCTAATTTCCTAAAACTATTTAAAACAAAAATACCAACGACATAAATTGCGGGCACAATTGTTGAAACGGCAAAATTACTATAAGTAAACCAATCAAGGCCACCTAAGCCATTACCATAAATAAGAATAATAAACATTGCCACGTATGCGACAAAGATAATTCCAAGCAAAAAGGCGATAGCAAAAGATACCATTTTTAATATTTCGTTTTTAAATTTAACAAGGAAATAAGCAGAAGCACCAGAAAGAAATTCCACGCATGCGACACATAAAGTAAAGACTTCTCCATAAAGATTATTACTAACTAAATTTGCGTTTCCAATTTTGCTGGCGCTAATAATGATTCCTATAACTCCCCAAATCATTAAAACTAATCCAGAAATAAAAATAAAATATGCACCTACTTTTTTTCGCATAATTACTCTTTCACCTCTTTTGTTTTTCTTTCTTCAATTACTTTAATAATACGTGAATATTCAACTTCATCAAGTTTATAAAATCTATCGTAAACGATAAGGATTAACCACATAAATATCATCGGAACAATAAAAACAAGAGCTTTAAATATCATAAGTTTTGGATCATAATCACTACTTGAAATTGTGTTCATTATAAGTTGATTAACGTTTCCAACCACGTTATATGTCGAATCTAAAATTCCTTTTGCTTCTTCATTACCAATTGCGGTATTTAATCCAAATAATCCACTAGCGAACAAGAAAATATAGAAACATAGGGTTTGAATTCCACCGCTAAATTTACCAAAAACTTCTCTGATTGCCATAAAATCTTTGTCTCGTCTTTCACCAAACAAATAATCATTATATTCAATCGTTAAATTATTAATCATTAATATAATTGAGTTTACTTGCCCTTGGAACAAAACAAGAATAAATATACCTAAGAATAACCAATACACATTAGCTCTATTGCTTAATAAGAAATAGATTAATAAATACATTATTGTTAAGCCAAAAATTGAGAATGTAAGAATCTTTTTACGACTAAAATGTTTATTAATTAAAGGATATAAGTATTGGGAGATTGTACTAGCAATTCCATAAACAATTGTAAAAATAAAACAAACTCCAGTAAATCCACCACTTGCTAAAGGACTACCATAAATTGCTTCGTTCCCATAACCATATATATAGTAGAAAAGATTAACGCTATTCCCCATTAATATAAATTGAGCCGCAAAGAAAAACATTAGTATAAGTAAGGCAGGCAATTCATATTTGTTCTTTTTTAATAATTTAAAGCAATCTGTATAATGACTTTCATAATTAGTATTGATTGGTTTTTCTTGCATAATAAGGGCAAGTATTAAACTAGAAATAACAAATAAAGCAGCAATAATAATTGCAATCAATCTAATTGCAAAAGATGCTTGTCCACCACTAATTGCAGGCGTGATAGCGGCAACTGCATACGTGCCTATTGCAATAAATACGCTACTTACTGCACCAAATTTTGCTCTAGTTTTCTCAACACTCGACATTGTTGTAAAGAAACCCCAATAGCCAATATCATTAAAGCAAAAGAAGGCTTCGAATAAATAGTATTCAATTAAAAATGTTATAACAAACCACCATCCACTAAACGGATTAAAAAACATCATTACAAAGAAAATCATACTTAGTAAACTACCAAGGAAAATCCATGGACGGAAATTCCCAGCCCATTTAATCTTTATAATATTTGATAAATGAGACATCAATGGGAAAGTAAATAGTGTTCCAATTGTTTTAACAGCAATTAAGCCAATCGTAATCACTAAAAAATAAGTATTATAGTTTGGATCTAATGGTAAATCAGTCCCATATTGGATAAAAAGTAATAAAAATAATGATATAAATTGAAAAATAGAATCTTTAAATGCACCAACGATACAAAAAGTTAGCCATGTTGATTTAGGGGCGGTTTCGCCTGAAAAAGTTCTATTTAATTTGTAATTCATATCGATAATTATATGCTATCTAAATTGTGAATAAAACATAAATAGACTCTAAATGATTAATCTATATAAAAGCACTGACTAAAAACTTGATTGCCATCAAAATAAAGATACCTCCAGCAATAAAGGGAGCTACTTTTTGTAAAACAGAACCAATCTTTTTACCGAGAAATATTGTTAATAAAGATAAAGCAAAAGTAATAACGCCAATAATTAAAAAAGTAATTAAGGCTACACTTATTTCCTTATCTATATATATAAAGCCAATTGTTAAAGCATCAATTGAAGTTGCTACTCCTTGAAGAAGGATATCACTAATCTTTATAACCTTCTTTCCAGGAACATAATTAGGATTCTTTTCTTTTTCTTTTTTGTCTTTTTTAATATCGATTACGCATTCAATAATTGTTTTAATACCTAAAAACATTAAAATCGCAAAAGCAATCCAGGGGATATATTTAGAAACATAATCTTTAATTAAGTAACCAACAAAGTAGCCTATTGTAGGCATCGCTCCTTGCATGAAACCAAAAATGAACGCAATAAAAAATATTTTTCTTTTTCGCATGTTGCTTTCACTAATACCATCACTAGCGCCAACACACATACAATCAACTGACATTGATAAGCCTAGGATTGAGGCGTCTAAAAAATCCATAAAGATAACCTTTCTTTAATGCTAACAATCCATGATTTTATATCTAGGGATCATGAACATTAAAAGTTCATGAGTCTCGTTATTTAACTTGAGCCAGGTTTTAACCAGTGTGTTGACTCAAGGCGTTCTTCACGCCAACTACTCCCTCAATGTTTAATATTCTAATAAACCATTTTTTAATATTCAATAGAAATAGAATTAAGATTAGCATAATTATTTCAAATATCCTTGAATAAGATGTGTTAAAAAGATTAAATTATTAGCTAGACATAGGAGATATTTAATAATGAATAATTACTTAGAAATTAAAAAAGAAGATCCAGAAGTTTATGAAGCTATAATGCATGAAAAGAATCGTCAAGAAGACAATATTGAACTTATTGCTAGTGAAAATTTTGTTTCAAATGCCGTTCTTGAAGCCTGTGGTTCAGTTATGACTAATAAATACGCCGAAGGATATCCTGGAAAAAGATATTATGGCGGCTGCGAATATATTGATGTAGTTGAAAACTTAGCTCAAGAAAGATTATGCAAACTATTTCATTGTAAGTTTGCAAATGTCCAACCTCATAGTGGTTCGCAAGCAAATATGGCTATTTATAGAGCTTTATTAAATAAAGGCGATAAGGTTTTAGGTATGGGACTTGATGCTGGAGGTCACTTAACTCATGGTTATAAGTTATCATTCTCTGGTCAAGATTATGATTGTTATAGTTATGGAGTTGACCCACAAACTGAGATGTTAAATTATGATGAAATCGAAAAACAAGCTCTCGAAATAAAACCAAGAATGATTATTGCTGGAGCAAGTGCTTATCCAAGAGCAATTGATTTTAAACGTTTTAAAGAAATTGCTGATAAAGTTGGAGCATATTTATTTGTTGATATGGCTCATATTGCCGGACTCGTTGCTGCTGGTTTACATCAAAATCCATGTCTATATGCCGATGTTGTTACTTCTACTACTCACAAGACTTTAAGAGGTCCAAGAGGTGGAATTATTTTAACTAATAATGAAGAAATTTTTAAAAAGATTAATAAGGCTATTTTCCCTGGGACTCAAGGTGGTCCTTTAATGCATATTATTGCTGCTAAAGCTGTTGCTTTTGGTGAAGATTTAAAACCAGAATTTATTACTTACCAAAAACAAGTAATAGCAAATGCTGCTGCTATGGCAAACGAACTTATGCGTTTAGGATATCATGTTGTAAGTAATGGAACTGATAACCATTTAATCTTAGTTAACGTTTATGAAACAACAAAAATATCTGGCAAAGATGCCGAAACAAAATTACATAATGTAAATATTACTTGTAATAAAAACGCTATTCCAAATGATCAACTTCCACCATCAATTGCTAGCGGAATTCGTTTAGGAAGTCCTGCCATGACAACTCGTGGATTTAAAGAAGCAGATTTTGTTAAGGTTGCTCAATTAATTGATGCTTGTTTACAAGACAAAATGAGTCAAGAAGAGATTAAACAAGAAGTTAGAGTCCTAACTAAAAATCATCCTCTATGGTATTAGTCTTTTTATAATAATCGCCATATATCTTATCTAAGTCATATCTATTTAATATACAACCAAGAGCGCCTTTTTTGGTAGTCGCATATGCGCCACATATGTTCGCTTTTTGAATTGCACTGCGTATAATAGCCTCTTTTTCAAAAAACTTATCAAAACCTATATAATCTATATAGTATAAAACACAACCATAAAAAGCATCTCCGGCTCCTGTAGTATCAATTGGTTTTACGCTTATTGATGGTTCTTTATAAACAGTGTTATTACTTAGCAAAAAAGATCCTTCTTTTCCAAGAGTAATGAAAACCTTTTGATTGGGTTTTGTTATTAATTTTATTCCTTGATAAACATCATCTACCCCACTAAAGAGTTGGACTTCGTCCTTAGAAAACTTAAGAATATCGCATTTAGAAATTATCTTGTTATAAATACTTTTCGCTTCTTCAGTTGTAGAAAACAAATCACTTCGATAATTAATATCTAAACTGATTTTTATATTTAATCTTTTTGCTTTTTTGATTAATTTATTTACAAATTTTAAACCTTCTTTTGTAGATAAAAGTAAGGAGCCAATATGAATAATATTGCATTCATTTAAAGATTTTAAAAATTCATTTGGAATATTATAATCCGCTCCATTTTTTCGGGCAAACGTAAAGAATCTCTCCCCATCGGCTTTATGTGTCCCAAAAGACATTGAAGTATTTCTCTTATTATCTATATAAATGTACTTGGTATCCATCTTTGATTCTTTAATAAAATCAACAATCTTATGACCTAAAACATCATTACCGACATTACCAATGCATTTAACTTCACCACCCAAAGAACTAATTGTATAAGCTAAATTTAATGGTGCTCCTCCAATACAAAATTGAAATGAATCATCATTGTTTTCTAACATATCCGCGATTATTTCGCCACATGAATAAATCATAATTACTACTCCTTAAAAGAATGGAACTTCTAACGTTTCTTCGTTATGCTCTTTAAATAATTTTTTATAACTATTTAATGTTTCTTCAACCTTTGTTTTTGTAGTCTCTTCTAAATCACTATGTCCATCAACATAAAAACTAACATCATATTCATTAAACTTCTTTATCATCTCATATGTGCTAGAACGATTTAAATAAACTTTATCCCCTAATATTCTCCCACAAAGAGCATCACCAATAAACATTACTTTATCCAAATCTTCATAGATTAGTAAGGCACCTTTTGAATGGCTGTTTGGTAAAAAATCTATTTTAATATTAAAATTTTTAGCTTCTATAATCATAGGTTTTTCAAGTGGAGCATCTATGCATTTTATATATTTCATCGTGTATTTTGTGGCGATAATTGAAAAGTTAGAAAAATGACCAATATTATGAATATGGTCATCATGAAAGTGAGTTATTATTACGTATTTTATAATTGGCAAGTTGAATTCTTTAATCATTTTATTTAAGGATTCAACTTGCCCTTCTTCATTACCTACATCAACGAGTACTGAAAAATCACCACAATTAATTAATGATATTTTTGGTACAGGTTTATCTTTAGCCCCATCAACATAATATAGTCTTTCGTTAATCTTATGATATTTATAAGGATTATTTTCCATATAAATATCTTACTATTAATCTAAAATTAAATACAAATTTTTACTTCTAGGCTTTTTCTTCTTCAGGTTTCTTTTCTTTTAAGATTGCGTTTAAAACAATTCCTAAAATCATACTGACCGCAATACTTGTAATTTGAACAACTGGTTGATTAACATCACCAAATTTAACAACTAATCCACCAATTCCAGCAACAAGGATTACACTAGTAACCAAGATATTCTTGGTAATCGACATATCTATCTTTTCATTAATCAACATCTTAACTCCACTAGAAGCAATGAATCCATAGAGAAGTAAGCTAATTCCACCACATACACATGATGGTATAGTTTCTAGTAAACTAGTAAGTGGCGTAAAGAAACCGAAGAGAACAGCAACGATACAACCAACAATAATTACATCGACACTTGCAACTTTTGTAATACCTACAACCGCAACGTTTTCACCATAAGTCGTATTTGCAGCGCCACATAATGCACCACTAATTGCAGTTCCAACACCATCACCTAATAAAGTTCTTTGTAATCCAACTTCCTTAAAGATATCGTGATGAATAATATTACTTAAATTTAAGTGATCGCCAATGTGTTCACAAATTGTAACGAATGATACTGGAATAAAGAGTAATGCAACTGTTCCAATTGTCGCCCAATCAAATTTAGCAATTTCATCAAATCTAAGGAAGATAAATGATTCTTCACTATTTGGTATAAATAATCTGTAGTTAAAGAAGGCTTGAATCCATTCAGCAGCATTAGTACAAGTAAAGTTTTGAACTAATGGTTCGTAATTAATAAGTTTAAGATAGTTAACATCAAAGACATAACCACAAACACTGAATATTGAAGCTAGTAAATAACCAATTCCCATTCCAATAACGAATGGAATTAATTTTGCAGTTTTGTTTCCATAATGCGAAACAAGAGCGGTACTAATCATTGTAATAACCGCAACAAGCAAGGCTACAAGGTTATAACTCATCGATTCTCCACCATTACTAATCGTCATATTACTAACAGCAGATGTTGATAAGCTTAAACCAATAACGATAATTACTGGTCCAACAACGATTGGAGGAAGTAATTTATCAAGCCATTTTGTTCCAACAAATTTAACAAGTAAAGCAACAATAACGTAGCAAACTCCAACGAATATCATACCTAATATTAAGGCAAAATAGTTCATTCCAGTTGCTCCACCAATAAGTCCAACCGTTAATGCGCTAAGCATTGGTGAGATATAAGCAAAGCTACTACTTAAATAAACTGGCGATCTCTTCTTAGTAACAAAGATATAGAATAAAGTTCCAATTCCACTACTGATAAGCGTTGCACTAATTGGTAAGTGTGCATCAGGATAGGCTGCATTAATAATTAAAGGCACAGTAATACATGCGACAAGCATTGCAAGTACGTGCTGTAAAGCTAATCCAATCCATTCTGAGGCCTTTTTTGGCTTTTCATCAACATCGAGATATAGTCCAGAACTCTTCTTCGTGTTTTCTTCCATATTTCCCTTTCCCTCCATAAAAAAAGGTTTAGTGAATTGACACTAAACCCAATTTTTAAAATGAATAATGAACACATTGACAATAGAGCCAAGATGACGAATTAAGTACTCTTACTTTCAATAGGTTGTTCATATCAATAGAGATTATATCAATAAAATTTTTAATAAATAGTTAAAAATGATTTTTGATACCTAAATTAATATGTTCTTAATTTCTATTAATTTTAAATAAAGAATATTCTATTTCTTCCAAGCATCAATTTCTTTACTTAACCAATCTTCAAATTCTTTTATTCCTTCTCCAGTCTTTGCGCTATAAGGAATAACAAGGGCATCTTTATTTAATTTATGAATACGTTTAGTACATTCTTTAATATCAAAATCAAATAAAGACATCGTATCTATTTTATTAATTAAAACTACATTTGATACTTTAAACATTAAAGGATATTTAAGAGGTTTATCGTCTCCTTCAGGAACGCTAAGAATCATTACATTTTTAGTAGCTCCAGTATCAAATTCAGCAGGACAAACTAGGTTACCAATGTTTTCTAGGATAGCAAGATCCATTCCATCAACATTAATTCCTTCAATTCCTTCTTTTGTCATCTTCGCATCTAAGTGACATTCGCCACAGGTATGAAGTTGAATAGTTTTAACGCCAGTTTTAGTTTCGATTGTTTTAGCGTCACATTCTCCATCAATATCCGCTTCCATAACCGCAATCTTATATTTATTTTTTAAATCATTAATGACTCTTACAAGGGTTGTAGTCTTACCACTTCCTGGAGAAGACATTAAATTCATTAAGAAAACTTTCTTTTCTTTTAAAGATTTTCTTAATTTTTCCGCTTGTTCATTGTTATTTTGAAAGACTGATTGTTTAACTTCAATAATTCTATATTTATCCATATATAAGTATTCCTCAATTCTTTATTATTCTACCTTGTTAAATAGATTTTAAAAAGAGATACAAGAATTAATTATTTTAGCGAATCTAAATAGGCAGTAACCATGCTTTCATAATTTCCATAATAAACCTCTTCATATCCTAAATAAGATTTACGAAATTCTTCATCATAAATAGTTATTAAATGAACATAGGCAGTACTTCTTGTATCTTCTTTTTTTGGTGGAATTCCTAAATGATCTTTCGATGAATAAGTCATATCAACATAAAGAAGGATATTGTCTAAGTCATCAAGGTTAATTCCTTGATTTATTAAATTGGTATCATTTCCTTTATAATTTAAAACTTCTATAGCGTCTAATGGATAGTATTCATTTATATAGCCGTAATCTGCAAAAGACACAATGTTGTTACTATATTTATATGCTTTAAAAGTCCCTTTTACATAATAGTCGTTATTATTCTTGTATATTGTTCCATAACCAAGTAGTGTGTCGCTATAAACAACTGCAGGACCTTCACTATTAGCACAACTAGTTAAGGAAAAGACAATTCCAAGTAAACAAATCTCCTTTGTAAATCTCATCATTAATCCTCTCTAAACTCATTATAGCAACGAAAAAAGTGAATACAACTCCATGAGCAAATATAGTTTTTTAGTTAAGCTTTTGTGTTACCTTTTTCTACTTTTTTGTTTTTTGCAAAAAGTAAGGCAACTAAACCAAGGATTTCTAAACAAGATAAGGTAAAAGCAATATAAGGATAACTAATTCTATCCATTATATAAGGTAATACAAAGTTCCCAATGGCAACGTTTAAATATAGAAATCCACCAATAAAGGTTAAGGCTTTAGTAATCTTTTTGTCCCCAAATAATTCATGAACGAATTGAACATTGCCATATAAAGTAAGTCCAGTTCCAATTCCATTAAAGACCATCCCTACTGCAATTAAGACATTTGGATCTTTAATAAATGTTACGCATAAACAAAAGATAACTCTAAATAATCCACCTAGTAATAAAGGCAATTTATAGCTCTTTGATTTTTTAAAAATAAAAGTGCATAAGAATAAAGCAATTGTTTCAACTCCCACACCTAACCCTGTAAATAAAGAGTAAGTAGTATCAAGTATTCCAAGTGAATTTAAATACATTGGATAGTAATAACTATTTACGTTATACGAACCAATTGTTAATAAATTAAATAATAAAACGAAGATAAAGGCTCTATTTCTAAATAAACTTCGTTTTTCTTCCTTAATTTCTTCTTTAGTTTCTTCTTGTTCATCACGTTTTTCATCATAATAATCTTTATCAAGAGAAAATAAAAACGCAAAAGCTAAAAACATACAACATCCAGAAATTAAGAATAATATTTGATAATTAATATATTTAAAAACAACTGAATTACATAATAACGCAACAAGATAAGCAAGTGATCCAAATATTCTAACTGTTGAATAATTAGCCATATGTTTCTTTAAACTCATGGATAAAGTCGCATCTTGAATTTGAAAATAACTACTATTATTAAAGTTAATTAAGAAAGCAAACACACAAATAACATAAAAGTTTTTAATAAACCCAAAGAATAAGATTAATAATCCTTCTATTAAGGATATTATCTTTAATAATCTTATATTATCTTTGTAACTCTTAGCAAAACGTGAATAAAATAAGTTACCTAAAAATAATCCAATAGGTACTAATCCTAAAACTATTCCTTTTTCTAAAGCATTTAAATCAATACTAACTAAATATAAGGATATAAAAGCAGTAAAAAGAGCATCTCCAAAGAAAAACAAAAAGTAAATTATTCTAAACTTACCAATATTTGTTAAACCTTTTTTCACGTTTTCCACAGAGAAAATTATATACTTTAAAAAGTAAGATTACTTACTTATTTATCTTTTTTGTTTACTTTCTTGTTCTTTGTTGATTTTTCTACCCATCCACCAATATAAGGGAAGAAAATAATCCCAAGTTGTAGTAAGAAAGCTATTTCATATATAAATATAAAGTTATACTTTTGGAAAAAGAAATAGATAGAAAAAGCTAGTGACCATAAGGTTAAAGAAATTAAAACTCTATCGTATTTCTTTTTCCCTAAAATAATACTAATTAATAAAACGGTTAAAGGAATGAATGGGAGAATAAATAAGTAACCAGCATAAGCTTCCATTGATGAAAAAATACTTGCTAATCCTATAACCCCTAATTCGCCAACAACAATTATTGCGGCAACTATCGTTAAAATAAAAATAATTTTAATCCTTGTGGCTTTCTTTTTAATCTCTTTATCTATGTCTCCACTTATCTCTTTTGTATAATCGTGGTCCTTAAATAAATATTCGATAGGAACATTAAATAAATCGGCAATCTTTTGTAGCATTTCCGCGTCGGGAAGAGACTCACCTCTTTCCCATTTTGAAACGGCTTTATTGCTATAAAACAATTTATCGGCAAGTTCTCCTTGCGTCATCTTATTTTTCTTTCTTAAGCATGTAATATTTTTTGAAATAATATCTCTTGTTGTCATGATATTATTTTAAACCTAAATTTTACTCTAAGACCATAAAAATATGGCTTACCCAAAATTAGGTAAGCCATATTATCGAAAGGAGACTAATCAGTTAATTTACTTTTTGCTATTTTTATCATCACTAGCAACAACATCTGGTCCAATCGCTTTACTAATTTTTCTTGCATGATGTCCAATATAAATTGTACTAATGAGTTGAACAAGACCAGCAACAAGAAGAATAACACCAAATATAACAAGGATAAATCCTGTAACATTTGCACTTCCACTATATTCAAGAGAAATAAGTAATACACCACAAACCGTAACTAAAATTCCTGAAACTAAATAACCAACATTCCTTGATGCACCACCAACTGTGGCAAAAAGAATAATTGATCTAGTGACTAAAACAAGTCCATAACCAATTAATATAACTCCAAGAATTAAAGGTAAAACATCAATTAACATTGTTGGATAAACAAATAACCAAATTGAAACTGTTAATAAAATAAGTCCCATAATAAAATCACCATCTAATAAAGGCAATGCGAGCATTAATGATGCAACAATTAATAAAACAGCATTGATTAAAAGATATACACCAACAATATATCCAATTGCTGCATGTAAATTGCTATTGCTATTAAAACAAATAACCAAAATACCTAAGACAATTAATAAAATAGCATCAACGTATTCCATCCACTTCCATTTACTAAAAATCTTTTTCATAAGAAACCTCCTTATGTACCTTTAGTATAGACTTTAAACTTCAAAAATAAATCTCTAAAGAGTAGAAATCTATATATTGAATATGAACATTAATTTTGTTCATTTTTTTACTAAGAAATATGGATATCGCATGCATGCATTTTTAAAAATTAACTTGGTAAACTATATGGTTTTTGAAAAAAGAAAAGTGGCTATGGCCACTCTTATTGTGTGTGATATGTCACATTACAACTGAGAACCATCAAACTTATAATCCCCTAAAAATTAGCTTGATGATTCTCAGTTGTAACCTTGGTAGTGAGTTCCAAGGTCACAATGGAAAAAAATTATGAAAATTGGTTAATTATCTTCGTTAACAGCATCAGCTACCTTCTCAATCTTGAAACGTTCAATACGTTTTTGCATAGATACCATTGTTCTATCAATAATATGGCTACATTCTTCTGAAATATCTTGTCCTAATTCTTTAACTTGATCAGCTTTTTTACGAATATTTTCTAATGATTTTTGTAATGGTTGGAATGATTTCACTAAAATGAAATCTTTAAATTCATTAAATGAAGAAATCATATCTGCTTTATTTTGATAATTAACTTGCTTATCAAGAATTATCTCTGAATATTTTTTAGCTAAAGAGGACAATAAACTTAAGAACATCATTAAGTATTCTGGACGAACAACATACATCTTTTCATAACCAGAAACTCTTAATACGGGCACATCATTGACAGCTCTTTCTCTTTCAAGATTACTAACAAGAATTGCGTATTCACATTTCTTCTTAATTCGATCAGTATTTAACTTTTGATAGAAATCAGCATTCTTTTTATGAGTGGTTGCTGATGGATTTTCATCCTTCATATCAAGCAAAGCAGAAGTTAATATATTTTCAGGTTTATAGTCATTACAAGAATAAACTTTAAATACAAAATCGCCTTTTGTTTTGTTTGGGTCAAGTTCATCTTTTACTGCTTCATTATCTTTATACCAATCACAATTATCAAAACCATCAACCGCATGTTCTTGATATTGGGCGTCACACCATTGTTCAAGGTTTTCGCCAAGGTCTTTAACGTTAGCCATGGATTTACCCATAACTAATTTAGCATTTTCTTCTTTTACTTTCGTGAGTTTATCATTAAATTCTTGCTCCTTTGCAGCAATATTTTTGATATTCTCTAATTTCAAATCATTCATCGCCTTTTCTTGATCCGACTTGGCTTTGCTAAGTGCTAAAGCAACTGCTCCATCTTTTTCTGTCTCTAAATTTTTTGCTTTATTTTCTAAATCCTTAATTCTTAACTCATAATCTTTAGATACATCTGCCACCTTAGCAGCAATATCTTTATCTTTTACTTTATTTTGAACCTCAATCTCGTTATTTAATTCATTAATTTTGCCATCATAAGTACGTTTTAGTTCGTCAATCTCTTTAGTTTTTTCTAAATCCTTATCAGCTTCTAAAGCTCTTTGTTTAGCTAAATTCTTTTCATCATTTTTAGAAATTTCGCTCGCTAACATCCTGTCGTATTCATCTTTTTTGTTCTTTTCAACAAGAGTATTAATAAAAGAAATATCAACTTTATTTAAGGTTGCTAAATCAATAATATCGCCCTTTTTAGCATCTTCTAAAAGTTCAATTTCGGTAGAACTAATTACTTTGATTTTGTTATTAATGTTCATGACTTTGCTCCTTTACATTTCGATTATCTCTAATCCTTTTTATAGCGGCATATGTTGCACACTCTGGTGAAACAACACATTCTTTTTCAATTTCTTCTACACTCATACCTTTTGTTTCTTCTGGTGGTACAAGTAAGTATCCAGCGAGACAATTTGCTTGCCATTCTGGATCTTGATAAGCCATAGGCTTTTCTTCAGTATCAATTGGATGACGACCAGTAACTTCCATTAAGAAGAAATGACTTAATTCATGAGTTAATGTGAAACGACATCTTGGATCATCATCACAAGCTCCATTAAATTGCGATTCTTTTATGAACATAGTATTACTACTAAAATCATATTTCGCTAATTCTCCATCCATAAATACTGGGTCATTATCGTCCATAATCTCATATTCGAATCCAAGAAATTCTTCATTATCTTGCATCATATCTAGTACATCAATTATAGGGAATTTTAATTTGTCACACTTGAACATTGAACGAATATTTGTTGCATACTTTTTGAGTTGAAACTTATTCGTCGGAGCACAAGAAAAATAATGCATTAACTATTTGCTCTTTTCGTCTTCAAGAAGTTTTTTTAATTTTTCTAATGTATGTGGATCTACATTTTTAATAGATCTAGCAAACATTAAAGAAATTTCTTGTTGATTACTGTCCATATTCTTAAGATTTAATGATATTCTTTGCTCAGTAATATCGTAAGCGTTTTGAAGCGCTACTGATGCAGTCTTATCTAAGTGATATAGTTTAGAAATTTCTTCACACCATTTAGCTGGTATGTTTTTCTTTCCCACTTCTACCGCACTTAAAAAAGATGAGCTAACATTAAGTTTTTGAGCCATGTCTTTCATGTTCTCAAAATTATCTAGACGAATATGTCTTAAAGCTTTTCCAAATTCAGTGTACATATTAATTCCTTATATTATAAGGATATCAATAAAGGTTCTTTTTGTCAACCTAAAAGGTTAATTATTTCTTGATTTCATTCCACTTGTTAATAAACTATAATAGATAACATCGAGGTGTTTTTATGAAAACTATAAACGTTGTCGCTGCGATAATATTTAACAAAGATAATATATATGCTACTGAAAGAGGTTATGGAGATTTCAAAGGCTGGTGGGAATTTCCTGGTGGAAAAATTGAAGAAAACGAAACTAGAGAAGAGGCGTTAATCCGTGAAATAAAAGAAGAATTAAATACAACAATAAGTGTTGATAAATTCCTTACAACCGTTGAATATGATTACCCAAAATTCCATTTACATATGGATTGTTTTATATGTAAAGTTGTTAGTGGAAAATTAACTCTCCTAGAAGCTTTAGATGCAAAATGGCTTAAAAAAGAAACGCTTGATAGCGTTAATTGGCTTCCAGCTGATAAAATTGTTGTTGAAAGTTTAAAAAAGATATTAAATTAATCAAATTTAACTTCTGTAAAATAATAATATAAAGGATCTTCGACTGGTGTATCAAGTTTGTATGGTATTTCAAAAAAAGATCCTTTTTCTTTTGAATAATCTTCAACTAATTTTCCATTTAAATGAGCTTCACCAAGGAAGTAGAAAAACTTTGCTTCGTTTATATCCTTTTTATTTTTTCTAATAAATATAAAAATACGAGTATTATTTTTTGAAGCATTTTCAATTAGCAACGCATCTTTTGAATCAATTCTTCTATTACTTTTTGAAATTGCCGTTAATTCACTTGGACTAAGGAATCGGTCATTATATTTTATAGATTCAGAAATTGTTGGGTCTTTATCATAATTGATAAAAACTGGATACGTATTAGTTCCTATATCATATTTATAGCCACCAACGTTTTGACCATTAATATTTTTCGCCCAATTTAACAACAATTGAACTTCTTCATAAGAATATTTCTTATAGAGAACTAAATCTGTATCTTTATAACTTTGAATATACTTATTTTCATATTGTTTAATTGCAAAATCCAATTCATCAATAAGATAGTTTTTAAACACGTTGTTTTTTAGTTTTTCTTCAAAAACATATGATAATCCTAATCGGTTTCCAATGTGTTGCACAAATGACACATCCTGATATTTGTTTTTTGCCAAAACAGAAAGCACAAAATTATTTGTTAAAAGATTATAAACACTATTTGCAATATCTTGGGAAAAATTCTTTTTGTAAACATATTTTAAATCAGTTAAAAAATCATCAAAACCACTATTACCATATTTAACCAAATACTTAAGCAACAATACATCATAAATACGCTTCCCAGTGATAAGCTTTTTAGATATAAACTCTAGCATCTTTTTTTGTGTCGCATCCATGCAATCTTTAAAATTACTATCACATTTAACGAGTAAATCATAATAAGAGTCAATGTTCTTGGATTCCAAAACGCAAGGTATATTAATTTCGGAATATTCATCAAACTCAAAAATATTTGGTACTCTGCCAAGTCGATTATATACAAGTTTGTATTGTGCTTTTATACGACTAAAAACATTAATGTTTGCTCTCTCAAGAGAATCATAAATCTTTTTTTCAGATATTTTATCAAACGCAATCGATGAACAACCAGGAATAATTGAGGTTCCTTCTTTAACATATCTTCGGATTAAATCTTTATCTTTTCCTTTATCGCCAGAAAGAGCCATAGGAATCATAAAGTTATTTTGGTAATTCCCAATAAAATCAATGATTACAACATATTGTTTATTAGCATATTTTCTTAATCCACGACCTAATTGTTGAACAAAAATAATAGGGCTTTGAGTAGGTCTCAACAATAAGACTTGGTTAATTTCTGGGATATCAATTCCTTCATTAAAAATATCTATAGTAATTATATAGTCCAAATGATCTTCGCAATTTGAAGTAAGTCTTTCAATAGATTTATTTCTTACTTCCTCAGTATCATCCCCAGATAAAAATATTGTTTTGAGACCTTTTGCATTAAATTTCTTGCTTAACTCTTCACCTTCATCTTTTCTACTAACAAAAATTAAAGCTTTAACACGATCTCCACTGTAGCCATAAAAATTTGCTTCTTTTAATATATAGTCAACTCTTTCGTCTGATGTTAAAAATCTAAAATTACTTAAAACTGTATCATCATCAACTTCTTTTCCTTCTTCTCTAAAATCGGTGATTCCAAAATAATGAAATGGACATAAAAGATTGTCTTTTAAAGCTTCTTCTAAACGTATTTCATAAGCAATATTATGATCAAATAAACCATATACATCGAACCCATCAGTTCTTTCTGGAGTGGCAGTCATGCCTAAATATAATTTTGGCTTAAAATATTGTATAACTTTCAAATATGTTGGAGCTCCACTCTTGTGGACTTCATCAATAACAATGTAATCAAAATAATCAGGCGAAAAGGAATTCAAATACTTATCTTTTGAAATAGTTTGGATAGAGGTAAAAATGAAATCTTTCCCATCATAATCCTTATTTCTTCCATTTAGAATTGCAGTTTTTAGGTTCTTCCCAAAAATTTTAAGATAACTATCTCTGGATTGTTCGAGAATTCTTTCTCTATGAGCTATATACAAAACTTTTTTAGCACCTAAATCTCTTAAAGCAAAACCAGATGCATAAGTTTTTCCTGTTCCGGTTGCAGAAATTAATAAGGTTCTCTTGTCTCCGTTTATTATTTCTTTTTCAAGGTTTTTTGTAAAAGAAACCTGCATTAAGTTAGGCTTTAAAATTTCTATTTGATCGGTTTCTTGCGCATGCACTCTTGCTTCTCGTCTTTTATTCTCATCATATAATTTTTTATAGGTCTCAAGATATTCTGCTGCATCGATCGATTTGTTCCATAAATCATTAAAGTTTGTTAAAACTTCATCAATATATTGACCATCTTTTGTTGAAACGCTTTTTACATTCCACTCTTTATTTGTTGATAAAGCTTTATCAGTAATATTTGAACTTCCTACGATAATATCGTAATTATTACCTTTTCTAAAAATATATCCTTTTGTATGAAAACCATCTTCCATACCATTCTTAACTTTATAAATTTTAAGCTTAATATTTGGAAAATTACTAACGATCCTACTAAGAGCTCTTGGCTCACTAAATAGCATATAATCCGTAGTAATTATTTTACCTTTAACATTTCTTTTTTCAGCTTCTTTTAAAGCTAACAATAAATTAGTTAACCCACCTTCAGTGATAAAAGCGACACTAAATAAAAATTCATCGCAACGCGATAATTCTTCAATTAAAGAAGATTTTACTTTGTGTCCATTTTGATAATCATTATAAATAAGAGAAGGAATATTCGTTGTTGAACACCTTATTTTTTTATCAATAAAAGCATAATTTGCCCCTTCAATTATCTTTTCTTCATCGTTACTCATGCTCTGATTATAATTCGTCAGAGCTTAAAAACAAAGCTCTTTAAAAACTAAATTTAGTCTCTATTTTTCACAAATATTGTAGTTTTAATGTCTTTTAATTCATCTAAAGCTAAACTAGTTTCTTCGTTCATTGCATCAAAGGCTTTATATATAGATAAAGTTAAATCTTTTAAAATCATTGGTTCAATATTTCTTATTTCCATTGAACCATCAAGTAAAGAATCAATCGTAATATGGTTATAACCATCTAATCTATAGATAAGTCTAGTTACTAAACATAATTTTAGATTTAATAATTCTTTCTCTTTTTCGTTTTTAAAATCAAAAGATTTAAATAAATTATTAGTAGTAAAATCAAATTTTTCTTTTAAGAGATAAGTAGCCATCATTTCATCATTTATTAAATAACTTAATTTAATAAATTCTTTATCTGTACAATATTTACGAAAATGAACATCATAAAGATTTCTTGTTTCGGCTTCATAAAAGTAATCTAATAACTCTTTATAATTCTTTACAAAATAACAATAAAAATCCGTAACTACATAGTTAGCAATATCGAGTTCAATCTTCGCTCTAGTCTTATCATTTACATCGATATTAAACTCTTTCACCACATCAAAAATGTTATTTAGCAGTTTTACAAATGCTTCATCTGCGTGTTCTTCAAGAACCGTTAATCTTATTTCAACTTTGTCATCATATTTATTAATCATAAAATACCACCACCTTCATTAGTATAATGGTAGGGAATTTTAAAATGTTATAAATATTTTTAAATTATTTTTTGAAAAATAAAAAGGAGATTTTTAAATCTCCTAATTACCACTACGTATATATTCAACAAATACGTATATGCCTTTATCTTTCTTATAGATAATTTCTCGTGATTTACCATTTTCATTAAAGTAATGTCTTAAGTCCCCAAGATACCTATGAAAAGTTAAATCACTAATCCCTAAAGTGGTTTTAATCTCGTCTTTAGTAAATGTCCCTATATTTATGAGTCGATCATAAATATAAAGAACCCCCTCAGTCTTGCTCATATTTTCCCCCTACTTTATAAGCCTTCCTTAAATGTTATATCGAATTAATCGATAAAAATCTATAAATTTATGAGTTTCATATCGTATTAAGATATTTATATCCTAATTTTTTACTAAAACTCTGATTTGATTTTGTTTATAATACCTTCTATAGGTATAAAAATGAAAAGAATTTATTTGATGCGTCATGGTAGAACAGTATTTAATGATGAACATATTGTTCAAGGATATAGTAGCGATAGTCCTTTAACTGAAGATGCTAAAAATAAAGCTAAAAAAGTCTATAAATATTTTTTAGATAACCATATAAAATTTGATAATGTTTATTCAAGTGACACTATAAGAGCTTCAACTACTGCTCGCTTAGTTACAAATAATGAATATAAAATAAATGAAGTAAGAGATTTAAGGGAAATGAAGTTTGGTACGGAAGAAAAGATGAAAAAGCATTATTCTTTTTATCGTCTACTTTCTTATCATGGTGGATTTAAAAATGTTGGTGGCGACACAAATAAAGAAGCAAGCGATAGACTCTATAAAACTTTACTAGATTTAATCACTAAAGAAGAAAATAACACGATTCTTTGTGTTTCAAGTTGTGCCATTATTCTTAACTTCATTAAGTTTAATGACCCCGTATTTTATAAAGTTTTATATAAAAAGAAGCATTATCCTAATTTTTCAACCCTTATTCTTGAATATAATGATGGCAAATTTAAAGTAATTGAACATATTGAATTCCCTAAATAAGCCATTTTGTTTACTTTAGTAAAAAAATAGATATTTTTCTATTTACCTACTAAAAATTTAGGGTTCATTAATGGTATAATATTTTTAATTTCTTAAAAAGAAATTGATTTTAATTATGAAAGGAGTTTTTACTCATGGAATACTCAGCCGAAATTAAAAGAATGTGCAGAGTGAAAAATGGATGTGATGCTGGTGTTAGTCCAATCCCAGAAGAAGGAAAATGGATTAAAGCCAAAGAGATTAAAGATATCTCAGGATTAAGTCATGGTATTGGATGGTGTGCCCCACAACAAGGTGCCGCAAAGCTTACTTTAAATGTCAAAGATGGCATTATTCAAGAAGCTCTTGTCGAAACAATTGGTTGTTCAGGTATGACTCATAGTGCTGCTATGGCTGTTGAAGCTCTCCAAGGAAAAACTATTCTTGAAGCAGTCAATACAGATCTTGTTTGCGATGCTATTAACGTTGCAATGAGAGAAATTTTTAAACAATTCATGTATGGTAGAAGTCAAACTGCCTTTAGTGAAAATGGTTTACCAGTTGGTAGTTCACTTGATGATCTTGGAAAGAATTTAAGATCACAAATTGGAACTATGTTTGGTAGCTTAGAAAAAGGACCACGTTACCTTGAAATGACTGATGGTTATGTTTTACATTTAGGTCTTGATAAGAATGATGAAGTTATTGGTTATCAATTCGTTAACTTAGGTAAAATGATGAAAGCCATTCGTGAAGGTGTTGATCCAAAAGAAGCTTATACCAAAGCTGTTGGTACTTATGGAAGATATAGCGAAGCTGTTAAAACTATAGATCCAAGAAAGGAATAGGTAATATGGTTACATTTGAAAATTATGATCGTAGAAAAGCTTCAATTGATGCTTGCTTAAAAGAAAATAAGATTAAAGATTTAGAAGAATGCCGTAAACTTTGTCTTGATAAAGGTGTTGATGTTGAAAAGATAGTTCGTGGTGTTCAACCAATTTGTTTTGATAACGCTGTTTGGGCCTATACCCTTGGTTGCGCTATTGCTATTAAACGTGGTATTAAAGAAGCTAAAGATGTCGCTTGTTGTATTGGTGAAGGATTACAAGCCTTTACTGTTCCAGGAAGTGTTGCAAATATCCGTGAAGTTGGTATTGGTCATGGTAATCTTGCTAGTATGCTTCTTGATGAAAAAACAAAATGTTTCTGCTTTTTAGCTGGTCACGAATCATTTGCAGCTGCTGAAGGTGCAATTGGTATTGCTTTAAATGCTAATAAAGTTAGAAAATCACCACTTAAGGTTATTTTAAATGGTTTAGGAAAGAATAGTGCTTATGTCATTAGTCGTATTAATGGCTTCACTTATGTTCGTACTGAACTCGACCGTGTTACTAATACTTTAAAAGTTGTTAATGAAGTTAAGTTTGGTAGCGGCGATAGAGCTAAGATTAATTGCTATGGTTGCGAAGATGCAACTGAAGGTGTTGAAGTTATGAAACATGAAGGCGTTGATGTTTCTATTACTGGTAACTCCACTAACCCAACTCGTTTCCAACACATTGTTGCTGGTCAATATAAGAATTGGTGCTATAAACACGATAAGAAATACTTTAGTGTTGCTAGTGGCGGCGGTACTGGACGTACTCTTCACCCAGATAATATGGGTGCCGGTCCAGCCAGTTTTGGTTTAACCGATAATATGGGTAGAATGCATGCTGATGCTCAATTTGCTGGTAGCTCAAGTGTTCCAGCACACGTCGAAATGATGGGCTTAATCGGTATGGGTAATAACCCAATGGTTGGTGCTAGTGTTGCTTGTTCTGTTGCTGTCTATGAAGCAATGAAATAACGGACTAAAAGTTTAATGTAGAGCCCTTAAGCAACAAATGCTTAAGGGCTTTTGTTTACTTATTAAAAATTATTGCTGTCGCATAAATGCGAATTCCCTTTTAAGATTATAAAAGAAGCGGGAATATGCTATAATTTTAAAGTTATTTGGTGGGGCTTTTTAGTTTCGAGGTATTAAGGGGGAACTATATGAAAAAATTATTTACTAATCCAAAATTTAAGTTAGAAGTTAAAAATATATCGCTTGTTCTTTTAGGGTGTTTTTTACTTGCTTTAGCAGACGCTATTTTTATTGTTCCTTGTAACATTATTAATGGAGGCGTAGATGCTCTTGCCATTATTATTAACCACTATATCGAGCCTCTTTGGGGATTTAATGGAACCGATATTATTATTATTTCCCTACAGTTAGTTTTGTGGTTACTTGGTTGCTTTACTCTTGGAAAAAGTTTTAGTTTACATACCTTACTCGGAACATTAGCTTTCCCACTTATTTATTCTTTATTATTAAGAACTAACATTAATGATTGGCTTGGAATAACTGCGATGTATGCCAGAAACACAGATGCTAATGGAAATATTAATCTTTCATTACTTATTTTGGCTGGTTGCTTTGGTGGACTTTTATCAGGGGCTGGAGTTTCATTCACCTTTTTAGGAGATGGATCTAGTGGTGGATTTGATGTCATAAGTTTCTTAGTTGCAAAATACACTAATGTCAAACAAGATTTATCAGGTTTCATCCAAGATGCATCAATCATTATTTTAGGTTTAATTGTGTTTCAAAATTGGGAACTAGCTCTTGTTGGTATTTTAAGTGCATTTACATGTGTTATTGCCATTCAATTTATTTATATCTATATGAACTCATTTATCATAGTTGATATTATTTCAATTAAAAATAAAGAGATTCAAGATTATGTTCATAACGAACTCGGTAGAGCCTCCACCGTTATCAATTCAATTGGAGGATATACTGGTGAAAAGCGAGAGATGATTCGAGTTATTATTTCTAAAATTGAAATGGGTTCGCTTAAATCGTTTATCGGCGCAATTGATCCAAATGCATTTGTAAGTTTCGTTCAAGCAAAAGCTATAAATGGTAATGGATTTGAACCATTCGTTATTACTCTAAAAGAGAAGAAACGTATACTTAAAAAATACAAAAATAATAAAATTAATCATAATAAAGTTGCTTATAAAAAAGGTAGCGAACAATAAAAACAGGCATCAGTTTCAAGCTGATGCCTTTTTAAATCATGCATGTTTTTGCATAGCGTTTTTATTAACAACAATGCTTTTTAACGATTCGTTCATTAAAAATGCATATATGCAACATATTATTTTTGACTATAGTAACTCTTCATTAAATTAAACATATAGTCCACATCCTCTGCTCCACCAACTTCAAAACTTGAATGCATTGCAAGTTGTGGTAAACCAATATCACAGGTCTCAATACCAATTTGAGAAACACTAATTGTCCCTAAAGTTGATCCACCCCTAACATCGCTTTTATTATAGAAAATTTGAAATGGAATCTTGTTTTCTTTACATATATTAATTATTTTAGAAGAACTTGCACCATCTGATAAATAAGCCATATTACTATTAAACTTAATAATAGGTCCTTTATTTAGATATACTAAATTATTTGGATCGCTAACTTCAGGATGATTTGGATGAACCGCATGTCCATTATCTACACTAAGCAAAAATGATTTAGCAATTGCCGTTAGATATTCATTATATGAGTAACCAAGTAAATTATTAATTCTTTGTAGATTCGCTTTTAATAAATCACTATCTGCACCACTTAATGTTCCGCTACCAATTTCTTCGCTATTAAAACTTACATATACCTTAATATTCCCAGTATCTTCACTCTTAAGAAATCCTTCTAAAGTTAAATAAGCGGATTCTAAGTTATCAATTCTTGGAGACATTAAGAATTCATTATTCAAGCCACCCAAAGTGCTTTGAGTAAAATTATATGTTTCTAAATCATAAGAAATAATGCTATCCTCTTTTACTTTTAAATTATCACTTATTGCTTTAAGAATAGAGTTATCTTCTTTTCCTAATGAGATGATTGGTTTTAAATCAACTTCAGGATTATATTTATAACCTTCATTAATTTCACGATTAAAATGAATACAAAGATTTGGAATAATAAGTAAAGGTTTATTAATATCAATTATTTTTGATACTAATTCTTTACCATCTTTTACGATTACTCTACCAGCAATTCCAAGAGGTTTATCTAACCATGATGACATAATAAGACCACCATAAGTTTCAACATTAACTCTATGATAACCATTACTGATATTTTCCTTGCCCATCTTTATCTTGAGTGTTGGTGAGTCAAGATGAGAAGCACTGATTAAAAAACGATAATCAACAATCTTCTTTGGTACTTTAAAAGCTAATACACTGTTATCATTTCTAACCAAAAAATAGTTATTTCCTTTTTTGATTTTATAGTCTTCTTTTTCGCTTATTTCTATAAATCCATTCGCTAATAATATTGTTTTTAGCATATATGCAGCATTAAAAGCACTGTGCGAATGATTTAAAAAATCTAATAATCCATCAATTATTTTTTCCATAAAAATACCTCACAAACATTATAGTTTAGAAACCATAATAACACTACAAAAAGAAAGCCAATTCAATGGCTTTCTATTTAGTAAAATACTTAATCTAAATATTAGTTCTCTCTTGGATCAGCATCTTTATCAAGATAGATTGTTACATTTGGGTGTCGATTTAAAATTGAAGCTGGGCACTCTTTACTCTCTCCAGCAAGAAGAGCTTTTATTGCGCTTCGTTTATTCTTTCCAGTTGCAATTAAAACAATTTCTTTCGCTTTCATGATAGTTGATAACCCCATTGTTACTGCTTCTTTTGGAACTGCATCAATTGATTCAAAATATTGGGAATTATCACTAATAGTTTGCTTTGTTAATTTAGTAATATGAGTTTTAGAATCAAAACTTGTCATTGGTTCATTAAATCCAATATGACCATCAGCTCCAATTCCTAAAACTTGAAAATCAATTTCTTTTAATTCTATTTCCTTATCATATGCTAAAGGATTAGTAGCATCTGGAAAATGGGTATTAACATCTTTAATATCAATTTCATCAAATAAGTTATGATGCATAAAATATTTATAAGAATCTTTTTCTCGCTTATATCCTACATATTCATCAAGATTAAATGTTGTTACATATTTAAAACTTACTTTCTTTTCTTTATAAGCTTTAATTAATTCTTTATATGTAGTGATTGGTGAACTACCAGTTGCTAAACCTAAAACTGTATTAGGTTTCTTGTTTATTAATTCAACAATTCTACTTGCAATCTCTTTTCCGATTTCTTCTTTATTGTTTTTTAATAATATTTTCATTATTTAATCCTCCAAATGTCTAAAGTAATTATATGATTAAACTATTTAAAATTGAATAATTAAAGAAATTATTATAATACTTGTTTAATGTGTATTCTTATCACTCTTAAATAAGGAATAGTATAATAACATTGAAAGAGGTACTTTCAAATGAATAAAGAACAAGAAAAGATTATGCATAGTAATCAAGGGTTCATTGCAGCTCTTGATCAATCAGGAGGCAGTACTCCAAAAGCCTTACTTGGTTATGGCATCACTGCTAACGATTATAATAACGAAGAAGAAATGTTTGGTTTAATCCACAAGATGAGAACTAGAGTTATTACTTCTCCAAGTTTTACTAGTAAAGAAATACTCGGAGCAATCTTGTTTGAAAAGACTATGGATAGCGAGATAGATGGTAAATTAACTGCTGATTATCTTTGGGAAAATAAACATATTGTTCCATTCTTAAAGATTGATAAAGGTTTAGCTGATGAAGTAAATGGCGTAAGAGTCATGAAACCAATGCCAACTCTTGATGATTTACTTAAGAAAGCCGTTAAACGACATATCTTTGGCACAAAAGAAAGATCAGTTATTAATGCCGCTAATCCAGAAGGCATTAAAGAAGTTGTTGCTCAACAATTTGAAGTCGCAAAAAAGGTTATATCTTATGGGCTTGTACCAATTGTTGAACCTGAAGTTACTATTTCGATTTTAGATAAGAAAGAAGCTGAAGATATTTTACTTAAAGAGATTGAAAACAATCTTAAAATTTTAAAACCATCCGATAAAATTATTTTAAAGTTATCACTCCCTACTGTCGCTGGTTTATACGATAAAATAAGTAAAGACCCACATATTGTTCGTGTTGTTGCTTTGTCTGGTGGCTATAGTCGAGATGAAGCTAATAAGCTTTTAAAGAAAAATAAATGCATGATTGCTTCGTTTAGTCGAGCTCTATTAAATGATTTAAGAGTTCAACAAAGTGATGACGACTTTAATGCAAAATTAAAAGAAGCGATTGATTCTATCTACAATGCTTCATGTAAGAAGTAAGTATTAAAATAGCCTAGCCCAATTTTTGGACTAGGCTTTTAATATGGAAAAATTATCGATGAATGTAATGCTTTTTATCTTTATACATCGCTTCATCGCTCTCTTTAAGAGTGTCATCAAAGTCTTTTTTACTATTATAAAAAGAATAACCAAACGAAGCCATATATCGTGTTCCTTTTAATTCTTCTTTAACTTTTGTAATAAATTTATTTACATCTATTTCGTCTTTATTGACTCCAGAAACGACAAATTCATCGCCACCAAAACGATAGATACGATAATCATTTTTTGCTTGACGACGCAAAGCACGAGCCAAAGTCATTAAAGCAAAATCTCCTTCTTCATGACCATATGTATCGTTGATGTTTTTTAATCCATTTAAATCAACCATAATTATCGCAATAGTTGATTTACTATAATGCTTCATATCAATAATGAAACATTCACGATTAAGTGCTCCTGTTAAGGCATCTATCCTAGATTGACGAATATAAAAATAAACATAATACATTAGACAAGATGCAGTTAAAGATTGAGTCAATAAATAATTAAAATTGAAAAAGGATTCTAATAGAGTTGCAACCACTGCAAATAAAGCGATTAAACAAATTGTTAAAAATTCAGCTTTATCAAATTTAAACGAATAAACAAACGATAGAACCAAAAGCAAAACGACATAGAAAGCACTTATAATATGAGGCAAGAAACCTAATGGTCCTCGATGAAAATAATTATCAGAACTAAAAGAGAATACCCATTTAGTAAATGGTGAAGAAACAATAAGTAAAATTTCAATAATTAAAGGTATAGTTATTACCCAAATAAACTTACTTTGTTTTTCTCTTCTAAGCATTATAAAAATAATAACTACAATAATTGCAGGTCTTAAAATATAACCAGTAGAAGAAGACACATATCGCCAATTATTTAATACATCGCCAATTCGAAAATAACCATCTAAAATATCGACTATATCTACAATAATTAACAACATTAAATAGATAAGAAATAAAACCTTAACATATTTATCTTTAAACTGCGTACCAATTAAGGCTATTAAAAGGGATATAATAACTATCCATACCCCAAAATTTCCAATAATAATTTCTCTTAGTAGTTTTATAATTCTTTGGTATTATAGCACAATAAAAATAGAATTTTCCTTAAATTAGCCTTAAATTAAATCCTATATAAAATCATTAAAATTTAAAGTTACTTTATTAATCGTCTTTTCAGTCAATGTATCGAATATGGGAAGGTGAATATATCCACAAAAAAGTAGAAGACAAACCATCCGAAGAAAAGGATTATGGAATACTTGATTTAGATGTAGTAAACAAAAAGAAAGAAGATATGAAAAAAGTTGATAATTTCGACGATTACGAAAACGACAAAGAATAATATCTTGAATCCATTTTATTAAAGTCCAATCAATAATTTTTAAAAATAACTTTATAATGTATTATTTTTCATGATTGTTATTTTTATCTTTATACATCTCAACATCGCTATGCTTTAAACATTCATCAAAAGAATCACCATCTTTATATGAAGAATAACCAAATGAAGCCATATATGGAGTCTTCTTTAATTCACTATGAGCTTTATTAACATATTCTTTTACATCTTCTTCTTTAGCATTATAAATAACAACCGTAAATTCATCTCCACCAACTCTATAGACACGAGTGTTCTTATTACTTGCAGCAATTGTTAAGCAATTTGCTAAAGTCGCTAATGCCTCATCCCCTTTTGCATGTCCTTTAGTATCGTTTATTTGTTTCAAACCATTAAAGTCCGTCATTACAAAGAATAAGTTATTATGTTTTATCTTTTCAATGTCACTAAAGAAGCATTGGCGATTATAAACACCAGTTAATTCATCAATACGAGATTGTCGTACATAAAAATATAAATAATAGACAAGACAAGAAATAGCTAATGCCGCAGTAATTAAGAACTTATAACTAAATATAGATTCAAAAATAGTTGCGGCAATTGCAAATAAGGAAATAAAGCACACCGTCATTACTTCTGTCCTATCAAATCTTGAAGAGAAAATAAACGTGAAAACAATTAAGACTATTAAATAGATTCCGCTTATAAAGTGTGGTAAATAGCCTATTGGTCCTCGCATAAATTGGTTGTCTTCTCTTATATAATAGACGAGATGCGTAAATGGGGTTGTCGAAACAAAGACGATTTCAATAATTAAAGGAATCCAAATAAGCCAAATTGCTTTATTTCTTTTTTCTCTTCTTAATAAAATTAAGATTAGTAGTACAAGAATTACTGACCGTAAAATATAGCCAGATATTGATCCAACATAACGCCAAGGCGTCACATAATCTAAATTAAAATAATAAAAATCAGTTATATCTGCTATATCTAATAATACAATTGTCCCAAGGAAAAGATAAAACAACAGATTTGTGTATTTATCATGAAATTTATTACCTATTAATATAAATAATAAAGAAAGTACAACAACCCAGGTTGCAAAATTATTAACAAATATATCTTTCCAAATTTCTGTATCCATATTTTTATTATATCATTCTATAAAAGTTTGACCAAAATCGCTTTATTCCACTTTATCATCTTTAAAAACTATTAATACAATTCTGGCAGTCCATTCTTTTCTAAATAATCTTCTACTGTTTGACTTAATTTAGTAAATCCTTGCCCAGCAATATCATAAATCTTATCATCTTCTGAACTAGCAAAACCTGATTGACTTATTAGAAGATGAAATTGATTCATTTTATGATCTTTAATAACAAATTGATCCACTATTACATTACATGAGTAATTCCCTGATTCAATAATAACCGCATGCTTACCATCGCTGAACTTTCCCCAATCGTAAAAACTTCCAACCATCAAAACTAGATTTGTTTCTGTATAGTAAAGATAATTCATAAAATCATAAGTTTGTTCTTCTGAATATCCTAAAATTATATAAGGATTATTTGTGCTACTAATTGTTTTATAAGTGTATTTATACTCATCCATAATTCCACTTATATTATCTAAAATATGAGAACTAACTTTCTTTGACGAATCATCACAACTCGAAAGAACAAGACAACCAAGGAGGAGAGGCAAAGCGATTAATCTTAAATGTTTCATAAGAATAATTTAAGCGTTTCGTTAAATCCCTTTCTAAGCGATAATTGCTTATATGTACTTATATTATCCTATATAACTGAATTTTTTCCTATATACAACAAATAAAGAAAACAAACTTATTTAATATTCAATCACTTCTAATAATTTACCTTATGTGAAACATTTCAATTAAATTTGTTACACATAAATCTAAAAAATGTTTTTCTCAAAAGTCCTCAAGGTTTTATAATATATTTGAAAGAGGACATCCAATATGGATAATAAAATCTCAAAAAATTCATTCGTTGCCAAGATTGTACTTGGACTTTTTGTTTTAGTTTATTCTGTAGTTTCTATTACATATTTTTTGTTAGTGGTTTTGGTTTAAGTAATACTTTTAGTTCAATTTACCTTTATATTACTGTGATTGTTTCATTAGTTTTGTTTGCTTTATATCTCTTTTTAAAAGAAAACAAAATAATATTGTCAATTGGACTTTGTATTCCTTTAATATTTGGAATCATAAGTTCAATAAGCCAACAATATTTTGAAAATTTCTATTTTTGTATTAGTTTAGGACTAGCCGCTACTGGCATTATATCTTTATTTAAGTTTCGTAAATTTTCTTTAGTTATTGGTGGAGGCATTACATTAATTGGACTTATTATTCAAATTATTGTCGAGAGCATAAATTTTAAATATAATGCTTTGCCTCTCTTCTTTAATGAATTGTTTGCTGCTTTAGGAATTACTGTTATTGGTATCTTATATTTAACATTAAAAAAGAAAAATATATCTCCTATTTTATGGTTTATTCCAGTTTTATGTTGGCTTTTAGGATCGCTTGCTTTTGCTATTTATGGTTATTTTACTATTTTAAAAAATATGCAATTCTTTGAAATCATAGTTGAGGTGACTTTTTCAATTGCTGGTATTATTCTAATTGCTCCTATTTCTACTATAGGTTTATATATAAGTAGATTAGGGAATAATGATAATAATTAACTTTCTAATCTAAATAAAGTTTTGCAATATTAAATAAAGAGGATATAGATATGGATAACAAATCATCTAAG
>Ga0265294_10000583_pt1 | contig 48784 bp, 48 predicted proteins | sample MunlanPumphouse3_FD_192504 | JGI IMG/M metagenome (GOLD analysis project Ga0265294, IMG submission 192504) | Groundwater microbial communities from a municipal landfill in Southern Ontario, Canada - Pumphouse #3 | ecosystem: Environmental > Aquatic > Deep subsurface > Groundwater | place...
ATATCTGCCAGTTGGGTTTAGGTGGATGATGGTTTTTTTAGGATTGTATAGATTTGTAGGAAGTCCAGCATCATCGATGAGCCCTTGAAGTAGCTCTCTTACTTCTTTGATGTCCATATCTTCATTTGATGGAGCTGATACTACTATGGTGTGAATCGAGAGAGGATTACAGTTTTCAAAGTTCTCTTTAGTTCCATAATCAAGTGTCACTTGAGTCTTGATATCAACTCCAAGTTTATGGTTATGTTTTAGTGCATATTGGTAAACTTTGTCACTTAAAACTCTTGCATAAGTGATGGCAGCAGGCATATAGTCAGCTGTCTCATTTGAAGCATATCCAAACATGATGCCTTGGTCCCCTGCTCCAGTTTCGCCATCTTCTTGATCAACTCCCTGATTTATATCTGGTGATTGTTGATTTAAAAGCACTTGGACTTTTACATCCTCTGGAAAGAGACACTGCTCTTTTGTAAAAGCACTCTTTCCATCATAACCGATGCCAATAAGTGCATCTTTGACTATTTTTTCATAATCTTTATCGCTAAGCTTTGCTTTTGATGTAACTTCGCCACCGATGATGACATGTTTGCCAGCTACAAAAACCTCTGATGCAACTCTACTTTGTGGATCTTCTATGATAAGTCTATCGACTATACTGTCTGCTATAATATCTGCACATTTGTCTGGATGCCCAGGACTTACTACTTCACTTGTAAATAAATACATTTTTTTCCTTGAATTATTATCAGTTTAGGAGCATTTACGCCTCTAAGCTAGTTCAGAAAACACTTTTAATCTAGGTTATAAACCTGGTGCCTTCCACATTGAAGTCGTGATATTATCATCTACTAACTTTAGTTGCGCTTCATAAGCACTCTCGAACTTTTTCTTAAGTTCTTTATATATTTCATGGTTATTCATATCTGGCTCGTAAGTTTTACCCCAAGTAACAAGCTCACTTGCCGCTTCGCTCAAAGACGCATAAACCCCAGCTCCAACTCCAGCAGCCATAGCCGCACCTAAAGCTGTAGCTTCTGTTACTTTTGGGATCTTAACCTTACATCCTAAGACATCACTAAGTATCTGCGACCACAAAGCTCCCTTACTTGCACCGCCTGCAAAGACTATCTCACTTATCTCAACGCCAGTAAAGTTTTTTATCTTATCAAGATTTATACTTGAGACTATCGCTGCATTTTCTTGCAAACTTCTAAACATAGATGCACGGTTACAGATGCCTGCATCTAGGCTTAAGTTTAAAAAACTAGGACTTGCATGATACCACTTACCATACTTCATAGAGTCTGAAAAGATGGGGATAATGCCGTGTGAGCCAACAGGAACGCGGCTCGCTTTTTCTTCTAAGATAGCATAAGCATCTACGCCTCTCTCCTTTGCTTCTTGTTTTTCTATCTCACAAAAAGCATCTCTAAACCATCGCATAACTAAGCCACTAAAAAAAGTGATGCCCTCAGCTTGAGATTGTTCTGGGATAACATGAGGATTTACTCGTATGCTCATATCTTTTGGAGGTTTTGTTTTACTTGGTATATTTACCACTTGTTGCCAAAAAGAGCCGCCTAGAATTGCAGCATCACCTAGGTTTACAACTCCCAAACCTGCGCTTCCTAACTGAACATCTCCGCCGCCCATCACAACTTTTGTACTTGTTGAGAGAGTTGTCTCTTTTGCAACGCTCTCGCTCACGCTTGATATAACAGTTCCAACTTCCACACAAGGAACAAAGATATCATCTTTTAGTCCAACTTCTTTAGCCATTTCGCTCATCCAGTTGCGAGACTCTAAAGAGAAGATGCCAGTAGTCCCAGCGTTACTAGGGTCTGTAAAGATTTTACCACCTAGCTTTGCTAAAATCCAATCACCAATCATAGAGATTTTGGCTACTCTCTCATAAACCTCAGGTCTATTGTTTTTTAGCCACATAAGCCTTGGCAAGGCTCCTAGAGCAAAAGTCTGACCTGAGAGCGCATAAAATCTCTCCTCGATGCCATCATAGCTCTCTTTTAGCTCTTTTACCTCTTTTGAAGCCCTAGCATCTACATTTGCAACCGCCCAAAGCTCACGGTCATTTTCATCATAAAGCACGATAGCCTCACGCATACTAGTAGCACTCACAGCTAAAATATCTTCGCCACTTATCTCTGCATCTGAGATGGCTTTTTTGATGCAACCAACTGTTAATTTCCAGTTTTTCTTAAAGTCAAAACTCATAGAAGAATCAACCCCATCTTCAGCCAGATGCGTCCACTCCTCTTGAGCCACGCTTATCTGATTGCCCAATACATCAAAGATAACCGCTCTGATGCTCCCAGTCCCAGCATCTATCGCCATTAAGTAGTTCAAAGTTTATCCTAAAATCTCTAGTTCATCACTATATTTATGCTCACAAAAAGGCTCATAACTACTTTTATAAACAGCGTAATGAGCTGATGCCTTATGACCATCGAGTGCTGATTCATCTCTCCACGACTCTACTGCCATAAACTTTCTTTTGTTATCTTCGTACTGAAAAATATCATAAAAAACACAACCATTTTCTCTTTTACTCGGCTCAACCATCGCAGTTAAAAGCTCTTTCATCTTAGCCTCACTACCCTCTTTTGCTATAAAAGTTACTCTCTTTGTAATACTACTCATAATTTTTCTTTCCTTTATTTAATTGCGATTGATTATAGCAAAAGTTCTTAATGATAAAACAAAACGATGTGTGCAATAATGTCGCAAAAATTATGCGTTACTTCAAAATATTTAGAATTTAGTAATTGGTATAAGGTATTAGCCTAGTAAAACAGACTTGTTCGTTTTGCGTGGCAAATAGTAATAGGGAAAAGGTTCCCTTAAATTTATGAAATAAATTAAAGGAAATATATTATATGTGTGGAATTGTTGGCTATATAGGAAAAAGAAATACTAAAGAGATTTTATTAGATGGGTTAAAAGAGTTAGAATATAGAGGTTATGATTCAGCAGGCATTGCAGTGCTACAAAATGGAGAATTCTCAAACTTTAAAGCGGTTGGAAAACTTATAAATTTAGAAGAAAAAACAAAAGATTTCATTACTAAAGGTTTTGCAATTGGCATCGGTCACACTCGCTGGGCAACTCACGGAAAACCAACTGAACTAAACGCTCATCCACACTTAGGCGAGAGTTCTTATGTGGTTCATAATGGCATTATTGAAAATTATGCTGTACTAAAAAAAGAACTACTTGCAGATGGTGTAAAGTTTTTAAGTCAAACAGATACAGAAGTCATAGTGCATCAGTTTGAGAAAAACTTAAAGAGCTCTAAGAGTGCATTTGATGCATTTTCTAAGACTTTAAAAGAGATAGAAGGCGCTTATGCAATTCTTCTTGCAACAAAATCACAACCAGATACTATATTTTTTGCAAAACATGGCTCACCAATGCTTGTTGGTATCAACGATAAGGGTGAAAGGTTTTTTGCATCATCTGACACTCCACTTATTGGTCAAGCTAAAGAGGTAAACTACTTTGAAGATGGGGATTTTGGTTATGTAAATGCTTCTGAGATTGCTATATTTGACAGAGATTTAAACATAGTAAAGCCAAAGTTTCAAAAACTAAAAGAGGATAAACTCTCCGCTCAAAAAGATGGTTTTAGATTTTTTATGGAAAAAGAGATCTATGAGCAAAGTACTGTTATAGCAGATGCTCTGATGGGAAGATTAAGTGATAGTGAGATCATTTTTGATGAGATAGACAAGACTCTTTTTGATGGCATTAATGAGATAAAACTTTGTGCTTGTGGAACTGCTGATCACTCCGCACTCACAGCATCTTACCTCTTTGAGAGATACTCTAAGATTAGAACCTCAGTTGAGATAGCGAGTGAGTTTAGATATAGAAATCCTATCATGAACAAAGATACTCTTTTTGTAGTAATCTCACAAAGCGGAGAGACAGCTGATACACTAGAGACTCTAAAGATGGCTAAAGAGGCGAACCTAAAGACACTTGTAATTTGTAATGTTGACAACTCATCTATGGTAAGACTTGCAGACTCTTGCATCTTAACAAGGGCAGGGATAGAAAAGGGTGTGGCATCTACAAAGGCTTTTGCAACACAAGTTACAATATTTTGGATGTTGAGCCTATATGTTGCAAAACTTCGTAACTCTATGAAAAAAGAGGAGATTGCAAAGCATATCTCACTACTTCGTGAAATTCCTAGCTCTGTAAAAATAGATGATGAGATGCATGAAAAACTGGCTAGACTCTCTAAAAGATATCTTCACGGTCACGGTTTTTTCTTTATAGGAAGAGATGTTTTTTATCCACTTGCACTAGAGGGAGCTTTGAAGTTAAAAGAGATATCTTATCTCCACGCTGAGGGCTATCCAAGTGGAGAGATGAAACATGGCCCAATTGCCCTTGCAGATCCTGAACTCTTTACAATAGCACTGCTCCCTGAGCATATGCTTTACGAGAAATCAAGAAGCAATGTAGAGGAGTTAAGTGCAAGAGATTCTACTATTTGCGCTATTAGTTCACTAGAGTTTGACAAAGCAGATGACTTTATAGAGATAAAAAAGTCTTCTCACTATATGTTAGAGTTTTTTGAGATGATGGTAGTTTTACAACTCCTCGCATTAGAGATTTCTGTAAGGCTTGGAAATGACGTCGATATGCCAAGAAACTTAGCAAAAAGTGTTACAGTTGAATAGCGTTCATAACGCTATCTAACGAACATAAGCTTTAGTTATATCTTTGTGACAATTTCACTTTAGATTTATTTTTTATTGGCTATTATCTAAGATAAATTTTAAAATTAGATATAAGTGATGCTTTCATGAAAACAAAACTAAGACTTCTCCTTATAGTAGCAGGTATGCTACTAGCACTCACTACCGCAACTATCATAAATGTGTCTCTAAACTTTAGAGAGTACAGCATAAAAAGTGCAACAGAAAAAGCAAAGTTAACTGCTACTATAGTAAAAGATGGCCTCACTGCTCACATGGTTAACCATATCATGGATAAAAGAGAATATTTTATGAATCAAATCTCTGCTAATAACAAAGAGGTAAAAGCTCTCTGGTTAGCAAGAAGTCAAAATGTTATTCAACAATATGGTGAAGGCTCAAATGAAGAGACTGTTAGAGATGAGATTGATAGTCAAGTTTTGAAAACTGGTAAGACTATTAAAAAAATCATAGAAAATTCAGAAGAAACTACCCTAAGAGTTACTATTCCTTACAAAGCAACAGTTGATGGCGGAAACACTAACTGTTTAAGTTGTCACGATGTAAAACGAGGCGATACACTTGGAGTAATTAGCATGGAGTTTGATATTAGCGATATGCGGGCAAGTGGAATGATGACTATTTTAAAGATTCTTGGCATCAACCTAATCTTTTTAATCATAGTTCTTTTCTTGCTTAACCGCTATGCCACTCCTTTTATACAACTCTTCTCTACTATGCAAAATGGTATCAAAAAAGCATATAGTGGAGATTTTTCTCATAAGTTTGAGACGACTTTAGGAGGAGATGCTAAGAAGATTACTGAGCAGTTAAACACCCTCTTTGCAAAAATGCAAAAAACCTTTGGAGAGATAAAACTAAATCTCGGCACTTTTATACCTCAAGGAAGTGTCTCCTCTGCTGATCCACTACATGAAGCAAACACCATCATAAACGAGCTTTCTGATGTTTATAAATTTAAAAAAACCATAGAGTTAGATGCGAACAAATCAGAAGTTTATAACAGAATCATAGATATATTCAAATTAAAGTACAACTTAAAAAGTTTTGCATTTTATGAGCTGAACAATATAGCAAATGAGAGAAAGCTCTTCTACGCAACTGATGAAGAGGCCTTAATCTGTCAAGATAAGATAAACAAAAACGCACATCTCTGCCGTGCAAACAGGACTAAGAGCGTAACAGTTTCAACTGAGTTTCCAAATCTTTGTCAAGCTTGTTTGTCTGAAAAACAAAATTATGTTTGTATACCTTTTGTTATCAACAATGATATCTCTTTAACTGTCTCCTTTACTGGGGAAGATGAAACAGAAGTTGAGAGGATAAAGAGCTGTGTAAATAGCATTAAGCACTATTTTGAAGCTGCGAAACCAGTTATAGAGAGTCAGATACTTATGGAGAAATTAACAGACACTTCACTAAGAGATGGTATGACTGGGCTTTATAACAGAAGATTTTTAGAAGAACTTATAGATCAAATTATGCACCAAGCAAATAGATTAAACGAGACTTACTCTGTCATGATGCTAGATGTTGACTTTTTCAAAAAAGTAAATGACACCTATGGGCATGATGTCGGCGATAGAGTAATTGTGGCTATTGGTAAACTACTCCAAGAGAGCATCCGCGAATCAGACCTAGCCATCAGATATGGTGGAGAAGAGTTTGTAGTGATGCTTCATAATGCAAGTATGGAAGGGACGGAGGAGATAGCTAAAAAAATCCACTCTAAATTTGGAGAGTTAGTCTTTGATGTTGGAGTTGGTGAGACTCTAAAGAAGACCCTAAGTATCGGAATATCTATGTTTCCAAAAGATGGAGACACTATCTGGAAATGTATTAAGTTTGCAGATACTGCTCTTTATGTTGCAAAGACAACTGGAAGAAACAAGATAGTTCATTATGATAAGAAAATGGCAGAGAGTCAAGATTTAAGATAGATGTTTCACTCTATCTTACTTTATATTAAACGATCGTAATTACCTCTAACACACCTAACATAGCACTTGCCTGCTCTTGAGTTATTGTAAGTTTTACCACTTTTAAAATCGATATTCAAGACATTTATTGTATCTGAGAGATTTGGCGACGATGACCAATAGTGATCAGACTGGATATTTTTAAACCCAACTCTTATAGCTGGATTAAATCTTCCCTCATCTACTATGGTTTTTAACTCTTTTAACCTTGGTAAGTACCAGTCATCGAAACCAGCGAAGACCAAATTACGGCAATATTGTATTGCATCTTTGCGGTTTTTTCTTATCGTTTTAGCTTCAATGTCATCTTGCCACATCAAGCCTGTTCCTTTATCAATCACTAAATCTTTTGCATCGTCTCTCTCTAAGGAAATTTTTACCTTAGGTTGTAGATCTTTTTTTTCTATACTAGGTGATTTTCCTATCTCTATTTCATAAGAAAATAGTGTGGTAGCTATTAGTGTAATTTGTAACAGTTTTTTTATCATTTTATCTCTATTTCTCCATTTAAGCTATGAAAAGTTGAACTTTTGTATTATATCAAATAATATATGCTTTATATATGGAGCTAAATAAGGGTAAGAAGGATGTTTAGTGGACTTTATTTTCAATACCCAAGTTTAGCTTTTCTTATTTTACTTTTTATTATTTGTACATTTATTTGTAAAATAAAACTACCATCCTTTTATTTTCCTAACATCACGCAGTTTGTAAAAATACCCAGCGGCGCTTCCCGATTACTTCTGTTTCTAAAGTGGCTAAGCATCACGATGCTTATACTCTCACTTATGTCTCCAGTAAAAGATGAGCCTTATGAGTTAGAGCCAAAAAAAGGTTATGAGATAGCTCTAATCCTTGATGCTTCAGAGTCTATGAAAGAGAAAGGCTTTGATGAAAATAACAGAAATTTAACTCGCTTTGATGCCGTAAAAGAGATAGTATCTGGCTTTATCATAAATAGAAAAAATGACAATATGGGCGTTGTAGTTTTTGGCACATACTCTTTTATAGCATCACCTCTAACTTATGATGCCAATATCTTAAAAGATGTAGTATCAAACCTCTATATAGGTATGGCAGGACCATATACCGCCCTTTTTGAGTCACTAGCTCAGGGTGTAAACTTGCTCAAATCAGCCAAATCAACAACAAAAATCGCTATTTTACTCACTGATGGATACAACACACCTGATAGTGAATTTCCTCTTGATGCAGCTATTGATTTTGCCAAAAAACATAGCGTAAAGGTTTACTCCATCGGGATAGGAGCGTCTCATGAGTACAACCAAAATATGCTCTCTTTTATTGCAAATGAGACAGGAGGAGCCTCTTTTGGCGCAGTAAACGCAAATGAGCTTAGTGCTATTTATCAAAAGATAGATGAACTTGAGAGATCGGATATAGATAATGAAACATTTAGTTTTTTAAGATACTTTTATATCTTCCCACTACTCATTTCATTTTTCTCTTTACTTCTTTATATGTTTTTTAGAAATAAAAGAGGAGAAATTTAATGACTTTTTTACATCCTGAATTTTTTTACTTTTTACTCCCTCCACTTATAATAGTTTACGCTTATATATTAATAAAAAAAGAGTCGCATGAACACTACTTCTCAAAAGAGATAATGGATAAATTAAAAATAAATTCTAATTCACTCACGCTAAAGACAAGAAAAAACCTCCTCTTTTTAGCAGGCCTACTTATCATAATAGCTTCAGCAGAACCTGTATTAAAAGAGGGAACTGTACGGGTAAAGGCTATCGGTGGTGATATCTTAATAGCCTTAGATATTTCAGACTCTATGTTGTGCGAAGATGTCTATCCAAATAGACTTGAGTTGGCTAAGAAAAAAGCTCTTGAGCTAATAAAAAAGAGTACAAAAGATAGAGTAGGAGTGATAGCTTTTGCAAAAAACAGCTATCTTGTTTCTCCAATTAGCTTTGATACGAAAACTGTCTCTTTTTTACTCTCAAAACTTGATACTTCTAGCATAACTCAAAAAGGTACAGATATTTTCACGATGCTAAGAACCGTAGCAGAGATTAAAACTACTGCAGATAAAAAATATTTGCTGATTTTAAGCGATGGGGGAGATGACAGAGATTTTTCTGCTCAAATCAAGTTTGCAAAAGAAAAAGGAATTGTAGTTTTTGTCCTTGGAATAGGAACAAAGATTGGCGCATCTATAGAAAAAGAGGATGGCTCACTTATAAAGTATAACGATAAAGTTATCATTTCGACACTTAATGAATCTATCTCCGAACTTGCCGTGCAAACAGGCGGTGTATATATTCAAAACACAACATCTTCACAAGATATTGATGCCATGTTTAATGAAATTATAAATAATTCTGAGCATAAAGAGCTAAAGAGTCAGGAGATACAAAGATATGAAGCCCTATTTTACTATCCAATAATTCTAGCAATAATCATTTTACTAGTAGCTTTTAACTCTATTGAGAGGATGTTCAAACGAGATGCATCAGCATCTATCTTTATATTATCTATTTTGTTACTTAGTAACTCCCCTGCTATTGGAGATATGTTTGACTTTAAAAAGCTAGCAGATGCGAAGAAATTTTACGAAGCTAAAGAGTACAACAGCTCTGCAAAAATATATGAAGAGTATGCAAAAGAGACTGATAATGGGCAAGCTTATTATAATGCTGGGAACTCCTACTATAAGCAAAAGGAGTATTTAAAGGCTTTAAGCGCTTACTCATTTGCAAGAATTTTAGATAAGGAGCTAAGAGCTAAAAAATTGTCAAATATGGGTAATGCTCTTGTGCGTTTAGGTACTATAAACACACTAGAGCGAGCAGTAAAGCATTACGAGGCTTCATTAAGACTCAAGGATGACAAACAGACAAGAGAAAACCTAGAAGCTGTCAAAAGAGCTTTAGAAGAAAATAAAGAAAAAGAGGACAAAGAAGAAGATAAAGATATAGAGTATAAAGAACAAAAAACTGATGAGAGTGGTGATGATTCAGATGAAGCAGATGATGAAAACAATAAAAACAAAAACAAAAATTCTAAAAATAAAGGTAGCTCAAAAGGTAAAAAATCAGAGGACGAGCTAAATCCTGATAAGAAGAAAGATTCTAATGATGCTAAGTCCAAAGGAAATGAAGATAGTAGTGATGAAAATTCAGATAATGACAACAATAGTGATAGCAATCAAGGACAAACAAAAGAGTTAAAAAATAAAGAAAAAAAAGAAGTCCAAAACAAAGGTGGCGATGCCAAGTCAGATTTAAAACCTCAAGAGATGAGTGACTTAGAAGAAACAAAATGGGTTAACAAGTTAAACTCAAATCAAAACACCTATCTCTATAGACTCAACAAAGAAAGAGTTGAAAATAAGGAAAAAAATGAGAAGCCTTGGTAGAAAAAAATCTTGTAATGGTAGCGACAAATAAGTCTATTTTTATGTAGGGACTAAAGACGCAGTTGTGCGTCTTTAGTTAAATTTTTAAAAGATGCGCTAAACTCAAGTTGAGCAAGCTGAAACCCCTGGAGGTGTTGTTGGTTGCACTGATTCATTTGAAGCACCACCAGCTGCATTTACAGCTTCGATTGTAGCCCAAATAGACTCAGCAGCTGCCATGTATCTTTTTGCACTCTCTGAAGTTGGGTTAACAAAAGTAATAGGTTTACCCTCATCTCCACCAGTTCTGATACTTGACTCGATTGGAATCTCAGCAACTATTTTAGTGTTAAACTCATCAGCCATAGGCTGTGATGTTCCTTTACCAAAGATATCATACTCAACACCAGTATCTGGTGCAATAAATCCACTCATATTCTCAACTATTCCAGCTATTGGAATGTTTAGCTTTTTAAACATATCTAGTGAACGACGAGAGTCATCAATAGATACAGCTTGAGGAGTAGTTACAACTAAACCTGCAGTAACAGGCACGCTTTGAGCAAGAGTTAGCTGTGCATCTCCTGTCCCCGGTGGCATATCGATAACTAAACAGTCTAGTTCTGACCAAAGAATATCTCTTAGAAACTGCTCAATCGCCTTCATAATCATAGCTCCGCGCCACATTAGAGATTGTCCCTCTTCCATTAGTGAACCCATAGACATAACTTCAAGTCCATACGCTTTAATTGGAAGAACTTTGTTTCCATTTATCTCTGGTTTAACATCTGATATACCGAGCATACGAGGAATATTTGGGCCATAGATATCTGCATCTAAAAGACCCACCTTTTTACCTTGTGCAGCAAGAGCTATAGCAATGTTTACAGATGTTGTTGACTTACCAACCCCACCTTTTCCTGAACTTACCATTAGGAAGTTTTTAACCTGTGGAGCTATGTTTTTACTCTTTGGCTTTGGAGCTTCTGGCATCTTCGGAGCTTTGATATTACATGTAACATTTGCTGCACCAACAGCTTTTAACTCTTTAGTTGCATCATCAGTTATCTGTTTTGCAACTTCAGGTGCACTAGATGTAATCTCTACATTGAAGCTTACGTCGTTGCCGCTAATCTCTATGCTATTTACAAAACCAAAAGTTACTATATCTTTGGTAAAACCAGGATACATAACTTTTGATAGTGCTGAATTTACTATTTCATTAGTCATTTTCAAGTATTTCCTTTTTTTAATTTGTCACACTTTTAGGGAGTGAGGTTTTAACCTCACAGAGATACCTTAAAGCCGTACAGGGCGAGGCTCATCGTGGAGAATACCATTGGTTAGCATTCCTAGAAGCCTCACTTCCAGAAGTCGAGGTAAACTTTAAGTCCTCACTTGCAGAAGCCATAACAAACTTTAAAGCCTCACTTCCGCAAAACCTTTGTTTTTTTAAAACTTATTTCTTAACCATTAGCACTTGATGCTAATGAAAGAACTATATCATATCTAAATAAGACAAAAATTGTCCTATATCAATAATTATATTTTTTAAGCTTCTGCTCTCTCTTTTTCTTCTCTTGCTTTATTCTCTCTTGAAATTTGCTCTATAGCTTCAGGGTTATCCATTATGCTTTGAGTTATTTTATAAGAACAAAACTTTGGTCCGCACATAGAACAAAACTCCGCTTCTTTAAAAACATCTTGAGGAAGCGTCTCATCATGATACTCTCTAGCTCTTTCACTGTCAAGGGCTAGTTCAAACTGTCTCTCCCAGTCAAAAGCGTATCTTGCATCACTCATCTCATCATCTATATCTCTAGCACCTTTGCGGCCTCTTGCGATATCAGCGGCATGTGCTGCAATCTTGTAGGCAATAATTCCCTCACGGACATCATTTGCATTTGGAAGCCCAAGATGCTCTTTTGGAGTTACATAACAGAGCATACTAGCACCATGCCAACCACCAACTGCAGCACCAATAGCCGAAGAGATATGGTCATATCCAGCAGCTATATCAGTAACGAGTGGCCCTAAGATATAAAAAGGAGCTTCATGACAAAGCTCGCGTTGGAGCTTCATATTTCTCTCTATTTGGTTAAGTGGGACGTGTCCAGGACCTTCTATCATTATCTGAACATTTTTCTCCCACGCACGAAGTGTTAGCTCACCTAAAACCTTTAACTCGCCTAGCTGCGCATCATCAGATGCATCTGCTAAACATCCAGGGCGAAGAGAGTCCCCTAAACTTAAAGCTACATCATACTTTGCACAGATATCTAAGATATCATCAAATGCTGTATAGAAAGGATTTTCTCTATGGTAGTGCATCATCCATGCAGCCATCAACGAACCACCACGGCTAACTATTCCCATCTTTCTTTTAGCAATCTTTGGCATTGTCTCTAGTAAAAATCCAGCATGAACTGTAAAGTAACTCACACCCTGTTTTGCTTGTCTCTCTAGAACTTCAAGCATCACCTCTATACTCAAATCTTCTATCTTGTTTCCAACATCATGAAGTATCTGGTAGATAGGAACTGTACCTATTGGAATCTTTGAAGAGGCGATGACTGCTCGTCTAATCTCATCTAAGTCCCCACCAGTTGATAAATCCATAGCAGTATCAGCTTTATAGTGTTGTGATACTTGCATCTTCTCGACTTCACCTGCAACATCTGAAGCGATAGCTGATGAGCCGATATTTGCATTGATTTTACACTTTGCAGCTATTCCTATTGCCATTGGCTCTAAAGATGTGTGATTTACATTCGCAGGAATGATTAGTCTTCCTCTTGCTATCTCACTTCTTACAAGTTCTGGGGATAGGTCTTCTATCTTTGCAACATACTCCATCTCCTCTGTAATTATGCCCTCTTTTGCATAATACATCTGAGTTTTTACAGAGTCATTTTCACGCTTTTTTACCCATGAAGTCCTCATACTTTCTCCTTAAATTTCATATAAATCCTTAAATCAAATCATGGATTTAGCCTACCTAGCTTATCTAAAAGAATGTGCAAATATAATCAAATAAAGTTAAAGTAGCATTAAGCACTCAACAAATAAACTTTTAAAGTTAGTATAGTAGTATAGTTTTAAAAAAAAGAGAAAAAAAAGCTTTGTCTGTGTATAATTTCGTAACACTTTTAGATACGAGGAGCGTATTTGGCTGATATTACACTTATTTTGCTTGCTGCTGGGAGTTCTAGTCGCTTTGACGCTGATGTTAAAAAGCAGTGGTTACGTATTGGGCATGAGCCATTATGGCAGTTTGTCGCCCGTAAGTGTGTAGAAACTAAACTATTTAGTAAAGTAATTATTACCTCTTCAGAGGATGATATCGCTTTTATGAAGCTTTATGACACATTTTGCTTTGTAGAGGGTTCTACCACTAGGCAAAGATCTCTTAAAAATGCTCTAAATGAAGTAAAAAGCGACTATGTCCTAGTTAGTGATATAGCAAGACCTTGCATAGATGAAAATTTTTTAAAGTCCATTATATCTAGTGCTTCTAGTGCAGATTGTATAGTTCCTTATCTTAGCGTTAACGACACTATCGTTTACGAAGATAAAACCATTGATAGAGATAAAGTAAAAAGAATCCAGACCCCTCAACTCTCAAAAACTTCAATCCTAAAATCGGCACTAGACACAGAGATAGAGTACACAGATGAGAGCAGCGCTATTGTCGCCAATGGGGGAAGTAGAGAGTTTATTTTAGGCATGATAGATGCTGAAAAAATCACACACGCAAAAGATTTAAAAAAACTTCCATGCCTGGCATCTCCCTCAAGGGACACACTAAGCGGTACTGGCTTTGATGTCCACGCTTTTGAAGATAACAAAGAGATGTTTCTTGCTGGAGTAAAGATCGACTCAAAGTTTGGTTTTAAAGCCCATAGTGATGGCGATGTTGCCATCCACGCTCTTATAGATGCTCTTCTTGGCGCTAGTGGTATGGGAGATATAGGGGATATGTTTCCTGATAATAACGATGAGTATAAAGACATAGACTCTAAAGTGCTTCTTGCTAAAGTTTGCACAAAGATAAAAGAGTTTGGTTTTGTTATAGTAAATGTGGATATCTCTATAGCTGCACAAACACCACGTATAGGTAGCTATAAACTAGCTATGCGTGAGAGCATAGCTGCTATACTAGGCTGCGAAAGCTCAAGAGTAAACATTAAGGCAACAACAACTGAGAAACTCGGCTTTATAGGTCGAAGTGAGGGTGTTGGAGTTATTGCAAATGCAAATTTAAAATATTTTGATTGGATGAAGATTTGAAGATACTAATTATAGAAAATGAAGTTTATTTAGCGCAAAGTATTGCTACAAAACTAGGCGATTTAGGTCATACATGTGAGATGTGTACATCTACAAAAGATGCCATAAAGAGCAACAGCTATGATGTTGTTCTTCTCTCGACAAACATAAATGGCCAAGATTTCAACCCAATTATAGAGACTTTTAAGAGTGCCATTATTATACTTATGGTCTCTTATATCTCAAATGATACTGTCTCAAAACCACTTAGTGCAGGGGCCAAAGACTATATACTAAAGCCTTTTATGATAGAAGAGTTAGTTAGAAAAATAAACCACTATCAAGATTATGAAAAGCTAAAAAAGAGAGACAAAGCCTATAAAAAATATTTAACTCACTCTTTTTCAACTCTAACTCATGAGTATGACCATGATTCCATAGAGCTTCCTATCTTCATCTCATCTTCATTTCAAAAGCACTCTGATGCCTTTGCTTTTGAACACGCTTATGAAAAAGACCTACCGATTCACTTTATAACACTAAGTGATCCAAAGGCTATAAGTGAGATTGAGTCACTAAATCAGGACGCAATTCTCTACATCATAGACTATCAAACACTAAAAAAGAGTGATAAAAAGAGCTTCTGCTCACTTATTGCCAATAAAAAAGCTATAGTATCTAGTACAGATAAAATAGAAAATGTGGAACACAAGATACTAGAAATAAAGAGTGAAAACAATATTTTTGATCAGGGTGATATTTTACCTATAGAAGACTATGTTAAATACATTGTGCTTAATTATCAATACAAGTTTCCAGATATAGAACTATCTAAGAAGCTAGGCATTAGCCGTAAAAGTTTATGGGAAAAGCGAAAAAAATATGACATCATCAAGAAAAAATAAAACTCTTCTTATAGATGAAGAGGCAGCATCTGCACTAGAGCTGCTAAAAGATGGACTTTTACTTCCTGCTACTTCTTTAATGGGATCAAAAGAGAGCGAAAATGTTCTAAAAACTGGTCTCATTAATGGAAAGACTTTTCCATTTCCTTTTATTTTAGCACCATCTGGAAAGAGAAATGAAGAGGTTTTAAAAAGCCTTGAAGTTGGTGAAGAGATAAACATACTATTTAATGACAAACCTTTTGCTACTCTTATAGTAGATGAAGTTTTTCCTGTAGTACCGAGCGAGAGGATCAAACATATATATGGGACTGATGATACTAGCCATCCAGGTGTTGCAGCAACAATAAACAGACTAGGAAGATTAGGAGTTAGTGGAGACTACACTCTTATCAATGAAACGCCGAGTAAAATTAAGCAGAGCATTAGAGATGCTCAACTAGCCATCGGAGCAAAGCATACAACCGCACTTGTTATGGCAGCAAACCCTCTGCATCGTGCTCACGAGAGACTCATCCGTCATAGCCTTGAAGATACTGACCTTTTAGTTATCTTTTTACTAAAATCATATACCGAGTCAAACTTAGATTATGAGACAAGAAAAGAGACGCTAGACTTTTTTATAAATAACTTCCTTACAAAGAACCATGTCTTAGTTGTGCCATTAGACAATAGCTATATATTTGGCGGCTACAATGAAATCATCATAGATGCCATAGTTGCTAAAAACTACGGAACAGATAGACTCACTATTGGTCGAAATCACGCTGGACTTGGTATGTTTTATGATTGCAACTCTGACAAATCTATCATAGATAAAATGATAGGCATAGATATTGAGATAAATATAGCAAGTGAGTATGTTTATTGCGATAAGTGTACTACGCTAGTTAGCAAAAATACCTGTCCTCATGGTCAGCACCATCAAATATCTTATAACTCAAACTCTATACTAGAACTTTTAGAGTTAGGGCTACTTCCTCCAACTATTTTAGTTAGAAAAGAGATTTCAGCTCATATACTCTCAAAACTTTTTCCAAAAAGATTTAAAAATCTGGAAAAACTATACTATGATATCCTCCCTATAGAGGGACTTTTAGAAGAGCGTAATGAGAGAGATTTTTACCTAGAACTTATGAAACTCTACCAAACAACATCATTGACATAAGTGTTAAATGTTTAGAGTTATTAGCTAAGACTCTAACTATTTTAGTGCTTTTTAAAAGCACTTATGCCGAGGGAACTGATCCTTTGGCGTGACAAAACAAAATTAAGGGATTTACATATTGAACTGGTTTTTTTTAACATTGGGATATAGTGGTTTAGCGCCAAAAGCACCAGGGACTGCTGGGAGTTTAGTAGCTTTGGTTTTAGGCATCTTAGTACTTATATTTTTTGAAGTAGAGACTCTTTTTTTAGCTGCAGTTCTTATTAGCATCATAGCAGTTCGTGAGATAAACAAGTATGAAGAGAAGTCTAAAATCCATGATGATACACGCATAGTTATAGATGAGTTAGCTGGCATGTGGTTTGCACTAAGTGTAGCTCCTGCTATCTCTATCTCAATGGGTGAGATAACAGACTTACAAAATGGTTTTTTAGTCCAAGCCCTGCTCTCTTTTGCACTCTTTAGATATTTTGATATCAAAAAGCCATCCATCATCGGTCGAATAGACAGAGAAGTAAAAGGCGGCATCGGCGTTATGGGTGATGATATCATCGCAGGTTTTGCAGCTGGAATATCAAGCTCACTTATCTGGCAGGGTTGGTTGCAACTACAAGTTTTATTATAATAAACGCTTTGATTATCATTTTATATTTGAAGCTGCAAAATAGAGTTTAAATATTATCTGGCTCCCACTACTCTGCGCGGGAGTCTATATATACACAAGACTCAAAAATATATATAAATTCCAACGCAGAGCATTAGAACTAGAAAAAAGTGTAACTTACAAACCCTTTTTACGAGGTTTAAACCTCGCTTCCAAAAGAGATGCGAGGCTTTATCTGGCTCCCACCACTCTGCGTGGGAGTCCATATATACACAAGACTCAAAAATATATATATTCCAACGCAGAGCATTAGAACTAGAAAAAAGTGTAACTTACAAACCCTTTTTACGAGGTTTAAACCTCGCTTCCAAAAGAGATGTGAGGCTTTATCTGGCTCCCACCGCTCTGCGTGGGAGTCCATATATACACAAGACTCAAAAATATATATAAATTCCAACGCAGAGCATTGGAACAAGGAAGATTCACACTGTGGAGCTTTAAAATCCAAGAGGTTTATGCTGGCTTACTATTTTAAAGACTTATAGCCAAATTTTAAAAAGTTTAGCACTATCAAAAAGATTCAAACCTATACTTCAAAAATCGCTTAAACTAAAACGCTAAAGGATCACTGCTAGGCTCTATCTCTTCAAAATCCTCTATAATTGTTTGAAACATCTTTTTAGTTTTGTTAGCTTTTGTGATGTAGTCATCAAAAATAGCCTTTGAAGCTCCAAAGGTTTCGCCTAGCTCTTGATATATCATGATGCGACCATTTATGTGTTTGTTTATCTCGCCAAATGCACCTTCTAGATACTCTTTTCTTGTTGTGTGTCTAAACAGAGCTCTAACCATCTTAGTGCGCTCTTTTATAGGAATGGACTCATCTATAGCCTCTGCTATTCTTTTGATATCTAGTCTTGATAGATAGACTCCACTAACGGCTGGTGCTAAGAGTTTTGAAGTTAAAGCATCTACAAATTGAGGCACTGCCTCTTCGTCTTCTGCATCACCTGCTTCTTGGTTGTTTTTTTCATCATCTAGTGAGCAGTTTTCGCTTACAAACTTATCAAACTCTGCACGAAGGTCGCTAAAATCATCTTTTTTCATTAAATTTTTCCTTATTTTATAATTGTATATACTTGAGATGCTAGTTTTTCTACCATATCATCATAACTTGTATATCTTGCATCTAGCTCTTGTGCTCTTTTTTTAAGAGCTGAGGACTCTTTTGTATTTTTCATATCAAGCGAGTAGTTTGGTAACTTCTCTATCATACTCAAAGAATCAAATGTGGAAAAATCAAGCACAGCATCATATGAAGATAGATCTATACTCATTCCACTTACTATGCGGTTTATATCCGCATCTCTTACCTCTAACTCCTTTGTAAACTTCATCAACTCTTCAAGATTCTCATCAAAAAAACTAAGCTCAAATCCGCAAGAGAGATATGAAAAAGCCTTAGCATGAGAGGACATTCCTAGCATCGCAATCTTAGAGACTCTTAAATCTTTTAGATGCTCTAACAAGACCCTAATGCTAAAAATATCTCCTCGCAGACTCTCGCCCTCTCGAAAAACTATGTCACACATGCCACTCTTTTTAACTAGCGACGAAGATTCATCGAGCAGTTCTAATATCTGGGTTACATATTCGTTTGATATGACTGCACCATTGACTTCTGATTTTTTCATATTTGAGAGAGTAAAGTACAGATCATCTTCCCTTATATTCATCGGTATCATCATCGCATCATCGCCATTTGCTTTAAACATCTTGTTTGTAACTGCGCTAAATCTACTCACTCCAGCGTGTTCACCGACAAAACCAAATAGTTTAGTCTGTTTGCTTATCGCATTTGCACTGTTCATCATAACTACATATCCTCACTTATTCCCCAAAGTTCACGGGCTTCCTCTTCTTCTGCCTTGCATCTATAACACATCTTATCATCTCTATTTGTACTAAATATGATGTTACACTCATCGCATCTTCTTACTTTAAACGAAACAAGATTTTGCACAGCTGGCTCAAAAAACTCTTTTACTCTGTATGTGCCGCTCAGTGTTATGGACTTTGGCTCACAAACATCGTGGCAGATGCCACATCTTATGCAAAGAAGTGGGTCAAAGTCTATCTTAGAGTTTTTTATATCTGAGCTAAGTGCCCCACTTGGGCATACTCTATAACACATTTGACAAGCAGTACAACTACTCTCATCAAGAAGTTTAGCAGAGGTAAAACTTAGCTCATTTGCATCTATGATGTGATAGGTAGATGGTTTTTGCACTCGTTTTATAGAGCTATAAAGTAGTTTTCTTCTATGTGTAATTCTCTTTTTTCTAAGAAGTGCAATATCCTCTTTTTGTAAAGTATGTTCAACTAACTCATCAGTTGCTCTTTTGACCTCGCTCTCAAATGAGTACTTTGCTTTTGCAACATTACCTAGTGTGATAGAGCTAAAAAACTCTCTTCTGTTACTTAACTTTTCTTTCTCTTTCGCTTCATAACAAACATCTTCAAGTGTGACTTTACTCTGGCTCTCCATGGCTTCTAAAACATAGTTTGCTTCTTCATAGTTTTTTAGTATCTGAGGTTTACACTTGTGAGCAATTGCACAACTATCACAATGCCCCATATCAAACACTATCTCTTTTTTCAAGGCTGCTAGTGAGATAATATACTCAACACTAAGAGCTGAGATGCAAGGAACATTTTTAGCACAAGAGATAAGATTTTCATCACTATCTATAAACTCAAAGAAAAACTCACTTGCACTAAAGTTGTCCAGTGAAAGCGCTTCACTCGGACAGATGGCATCACATGCGCCACAGCCAACACAAGCTGAAAAGTTTATAGATGGAAGTGGATTGTTTGCTACTACTATCGCCTCAGTTGGGCAGATAAGTTCACACTTGTTGCAACTACTCTCTCTTGCAAGAGAGCGGACACACTTGCTAGCACTAAGAGAGATTATGGACATTAGGCTATACCATGTCTCTTTGTTTTATCTCATCTAAAAGAAACTCATGGTCACTTAGTAAAAATTCTAGTGCCATCTCTGCTGCATCATAGTAGAGTGGTGTTCTAGCTTCATACTTCATATTTATAAGATAAAGCGGTGCCCATTTTACGAGATGTTTTTGTAAAAAGTCTAATTCAACTGCTCTAATCTCTGCTACTGATATCATCTCGCCCTCTTCTAGCGCCTTTGACTCAGCAAGGCAGAGATGATGCATAAACTCAAACTCTATCCCGATATGATCAGATGAGACAGTACGAGATGCCTCATAATCAACCATAAAGTTATAAGCACTATACATATCTGTTACAGGATTAGCACCGCCAGTTTCTATCATCTGGTCATCTCTTACATAAAAAGATTCATAAGGTATGAGATGCAAGATTGTGAGGTTTACAAAGTCAGGGTTTATATACTCAGCTAAGAGTTTATCTTCTGACATCTCATTTAGTGGCGCCCACTCTTTTAAAGTTGGAAAGAAGTCCAAAACATTTTTATCTTCTTTTATCATCTTTAGCATCTGTACATCTAGTTCTTGCATTAAGATGCGAGAGAGAAGTGCATAGATATTTACTCTAGCTTGTGTTTGTTGCATTATTTATAACCTTATATTATTTTATAGACTAAAATGAACTTGTCCAGTTTTCTAAAGAAACTTCGTTTTCTAAAGAAACTTCGTTTTCTAAAGAAACTTCGTTTTGAGGCAAGGATAGAATCCTCCTTGCAATTCCCTTATCAAGGAGCTTGCCTTAACGTACTAAAAACTGCGAAAAACTCATTTTTAAGATTCACAAGATTTTGACACACTTTTAAAAGTGATGATTTTATCACAAAAGCCTGAAACTAGTATTAGCTAAGCTTCCTTGTTTCTTCATAAAGGCTCATAGATGGAAATGCAAACTCTAGTGAGTTTTTCTCTAAAATCTCCATTATTTTAAAGAGCACATCCTCTTTTGCTTCTAGCCACTCACTCCAAACTACACTCTTTGAAAAGCAGTAGATAAGTATGTTAATGCTCGAGGGTGTAAACTCATCTAGGTAAACAAGTAGTGTCTTTTTTATACCTATTTCATCTTCTCTTGAGACTAGTTTTGAGCTTCTAGTTGATTCATAGTTATACTTCGTATTTTGTGTAGCTATCTCTGGATGTTCTTCTAACATTTGGCGAATATCTGCTACTGCATTTCTTAAATCTTCACTTTTTGAATCATACTTTACACCAACACTCATCTTTATCCTACGCCCAAGTGAACGTTTGTTCCAGTTTTTGACCTCTTTGTTTGTAAGAATGGAGTTTGGAATAGCAATAATAGCATTATCAAAAGTTCTAAGAGTGGTAACTCTAAGGCCAATCTCAACCACAGTTCCCTCTAAATCATTTACAACTATCCAATCTCCTTGAGAAAAAACATCACTAAAGAGGATAGAGAGAGTTCCAAAAAAGTTAGCTAAAGAGTCCTTAGATGCAAGAGCAACTGCTAAACCACCAATACCAAGTCCTGATAAAATTGCAGTCAAATCTGCACCCGCAAGATAGAGAACGATAAGCAGACCAATAACCATTATAATAAAGTTGATTATCTTAAACCCAACATTTATAACTTCTCTTTTGATTTTTTTATTCGCAGTCTGAATCTCTTGAATCTTTATAGATGCTATGATATTTATCACTCTATATACTATATAAGTTAGTAAAATAGCGTAAGAAATTTTAAAGAGGTCTGTTAAGATGCCAACACCTGAAAAGTCATAATAGATAAATATTAGAATCTCTATGCCTATGAGTATCATCACAATTTCCATAGGCTTTCTGATGCTGTTTAGGATATCCTGAGAGTACTTTTTTAAACTCTTTATCTTAACTATAAAAGACTCTATTTTCATATAGATATATGTGCGAAGAATATACATAAGAATTGAGGTAACTACCATAAACAGAATCTTTACAACACTAAAACCATAAGGCTCTATAATGGAGTTTAGTTTTTGTGCTATTGGTGTATTGTTTATAGATATAACAGGTTTGATAAGGTTGAAATTTGAGTACTTATTTAGTCTATACATTCTTTTTTCAAACATAGACATATACTTTAAAACGTCCGCATTTATCTCTATGAGTGCATAATAATCTTTGATATTTTGTTGAGCCTGTTTTAATATTACTGAATTTTGGTTTAAGGCCAAAATATCAGAATAGTCAACACTTGTTAGCTCAGAATTGTATTCTTGATTTTTAGCAAACATCTCACTCATATAAGCTTGATACTCTTCAAAACTCATATCATCTAAAGCTATTAGGATGCTTTTTACCATCTCATTTTGAGCTTCTAGTAGTTTATAAGACTTTACTAAAACCTCATCTCTAACAACTGCATAGTTGTGTCCTAATCGTTTATTTAGTTTTATAACCTTCTCTAGTGCAAATATTTCAGCATCAAACCCTTTATAGTTATTTATAAACTCTTCTTTATTTTTTAAAAATTCATCTAATTTTTGCGAGTATAGAGCTTTTTGTTCCTCTGCAATAAGCATGATTTGCTCTTGAGTAGTGTTGCTCTCATTCATTTGATGGATTAAACTAAGTTGCTTAGAGACAAAAGGCATCGCCTCAAATTTTGATTCTACAGCTAAGAGTGGTAGTGCTAAGATTAAAAGTATGATTAGTTTTTTGATATTTGGCTCCTTATTTTTCATAGATGTTTTTAGCATCTTTATTCTAAGATAAGCTATTTTACTTTGAAGTGGCAGATCTTTTTATATAGTTTTGTAATTATAGTAGAATAATCTTTTAAAAATAGTTATTGACCTGTAGCAATCGCTTTCATTTGACATTTATGTTAAAATGATTTCATTTAAAGGAGACATCATCATTTACACTATCATTCACACCGTACATATATTTTCGGTTTTTATCTATGGAGGTTTTTTATTTGTAGATATCCTTTTTTTATCTAAGATGCCTCAATCTCTGAGCTCTGATGAGCATAAAAAAGCTAGAGAAGCCATCATGATTCATGTTAGAAAGGTTGTCCCTAAAGCTCTTATCGTTGCTGTTTTAACTGGGATATATATGTTTTTTCAAGTCTTTGGAGAGATACAAAGCACAGGGCCATCATTTTTTCAGATTCTTCTTGGCATAAAGGCAACTTTAGGGCTTTGGTTAGGTTTAAGAGGAGTAAATCAAGTCTTTTTTGGAATCCAGCCTTGGGTATTTACAAGTCATCTATTTCCTTTTACCTTAGTAGTCATTATTATATTGTTATCACAGTTTATGTATCTCTAAATTACTCATTTATCACAAAATTATTATAAATTCTGTTTTTTAGGTACTTTTTATATTATAATTTCTTATTTTTTTGCTAGTATATAAACACAAATAAAACATAAAGGTTTTTGCATGTTTTCAAATACAAGTATTCAAAAAAAGATGAATTTTTTTGTGTTGTTGGTTAGTATGTCTGTTTTAGCAGCTACTATCTTTATATTTTGGGCTATGAGCCATATAGAATCAAATTATGAACATCTTCATAAAAACTCTATGTTGGGTGCCCTAAATACTCTTGAGATAGAAAAAAATCTAAACTATGTCAGCAGAACTACAAGAGATATTATGCTAGGTGGTGACTATAAGCAAGATATGGCAAAGCTCAGAGAAACCATAGATAGCATCGAAAGAGACTTTTCATCACTAGAGTCCATGATGATAGATGCTGATGATTTAGCGATGCTCAAAGATGCAAAAACTTCTACTATGCTCTTTTTAAATAACTCTTATGAAAGGATGCAATCTCTAAGTAGTGATGATATAAGAGATAATAAAGTCAGTATCTATGCAAATTACAAAAAAGACTTAACGCCCTTTGCAAATGCCTCAAGAGATGCGTTTAAAAAACTTGTAACACATAAAAAAAATGAACTTACAAAAGATTCTAGCTCCCTAGAAGAGGAGTTAAACTTCTATAAATTTTTCTCATTTGTAGGTGGTTTACTTTTAGCTTTTGTCGTTTTTATCTTAGCTCTTTCTATTAGAAAATCTATCACAAATGGTATTGCTGATTTTATCACCCTTATTACTCATGCTGCAAAAGGTGATTTTTCACACAAAGACAACACAAAGTACAACAAAGAGACAGAACTTGGCATCTTAGGAGCAGAACTCTCAACGCTTATAGGTCATATAAAGAGCCTTATAAGAGAGATAAACACAACCATAACAGATGCTTCAAAAGGAGTCTTTACTCATAAGATATCAGCAGATGGTATGGAGGGAGAGTTTATTGAGGCGATAAAGAGTGTTGAGACAAGTATAGAGTTTATGAAAGAGCAGAGCCTAAAGGCTGCAAGAGATACTTTTAACTCAAAATTAAGCGCAAAAAGCATCAATGTTTCTGAATCTCTATCACTTATTATCAACAATCTAAGAGAAAACATAGGAAACCTAAAAGAGGTCACAAAGGCTACACAATCAGCCTCAAGTCTTGCTATAAACTCTAGAGAAAATATCAATGAAATCGTTAATGAGTTAGGCGATTTAAGTGAACAAGTAAGCGCCTCAAACCACAGCATCAGCGATCTTGCAAGCCAAACCAATGCTATCACTTCTATCATAGAGCTTATTACAGATATAGCAGATCAGACAAACCTACTTGCCCTAAATGCTGCTATCGAAGCTGCAAGAGCTGGTGAGCATGGGCGAGGTTTTGCCGTTGTAGCAGATGAAGTTAGACAGTTAGCGGAGAGGACTCACAAAGCAACAGGAGAGATATCAGTCTCCATCAAATCCCTGCAACAAGAGATGAATGAGATACAAGAGAGTTCATCAAAGATGAAAAACACAGTCGAGTTCTCAGCTTCAAAGATAAATGAGTTTGAGGGAACGCTAATAGAACTTAGTGATACTTCAAGCCAGATTGTTAACTACTCCTACGGAATGGAAAACTCTATCTTTGTAGTTCTTGCTAAACTTGATCATATTCTCTATAAATCTCGTGCTTACAACTCTGTTATGTCCCTAGAGAGGCTACTAAATAACCAGACACCACACGAGTGCAGCCTCGGTTTATGGTATGACAATGAGGGCAAAAATAGATTTGCTTCTACTTCTACATTCTCTAAAATCTCAAGTCCTCACACTACAGTTCACAATAGTGCAAATACTAACTTAGATTTTATAGATGCAGATGCTAAGACTACAACTCTAAAAAATGCAGACAAAATCATCAAAAACTTTGACAATATGGAGGATGCATCAAACAAGCTTTTTGAGCTTTTAGATGCAATGCTTGTGGAGTCAAAAGAGACTAAGATTAAAGAGTCTTAGTCTACTCCCACTCATCATACTTTGAGTTTATATGTTTATCTTTTTTGTATCTTCTAGCATTTCTGCTTTTATCTAGCTGGTTTGAGCTGTAGAGTATCTCATCTTTTATCTCTTGAATATCCCTTGTGGTATCTTTATATGCGATGATTTTTGTCACCAATTTTTGCAGATCTTGTAAGTCACCCTTATATAGGTCTATCGCTTCGATTCGCGTTAAGACTTTCAAAGCATTATCTACTTTTTTAACAAAGCCCTCATGCGTCAACTCTTTGGTGTTAGACAAGTAAGATATGATGCTCTTGTGAAATCGTTCCAAAGCTCTTATATATCTTAGTCTATTTGAATTTTCTACTATTTTTTTAGATGCTGACATGCTCTGCCTAATATTTATTTATGCTTGTTATAATTATACATTAATTTTACCACTGGAGAAAACTTGAATAAAATACTTCTTTTACTACTCATTTTAACTGCCTCACTCTTTGGGGAGCTTTATAACGAATACCCATCACAAAAAATACTTGACTCAAAAATTCCCATCATCGATATCAGGACACCTGGAGAATGGGTAGAGACTGGCATCGTCGAAGACTCTATTCCTATTATGTTTTGGGATGAAAAAGGGGGCTATGATGTTGAAGCTTTTTTGGCTGAACTAAACCAAAAGGTAGATACTAAAAAGCCATTTGCTTTGATTTGTAGAACTGGTAGCAGAACGAGTATAGTTGCAGATTTTCTAGCAAAGCAGCTAAATTATGATGTTGTTAATGTTTTAGGCGGTATCGTCTATCTAAAAGCAATGAAACTAAAAACTGTTCCATATAAAAAACAATGAGCTTTTTAAAATTTCTCTTTCACCTTAGCATAAGACTTATTATAGTCTTTAGTGCTATTGGGCTTTTTGTGTTTCTTTTATGGGGTGTTTTATATCTTTTGTTCTTGAGATAGGTCCAATCCCATTTACCAAAGCATAAAGTGTTGGTAGGTACATTAGATTTAAAAAAGTTCCCCACATAAGTCCAAAACCTATAGAGATTGCTATAGGCTGTAAGATGACAGCCTGACCACTTGCGTAAAATATCAAAGAAAACAGACCTAAAAATGTTGTTACAGAAGTTATAAGAATAGGTCGAAGTCTCTGTTTAGCACGCTTAAAAAACTCCTCTGATTCGCGAGTTCCATGTAAAAAATCAAGCATAATAATGCCATCATTTACTACAACACCAGCTAGCCCTAACAAGCCTATCATGGTTGGCATAGTTATATTTATACCTAAGAGCTTATGCCCAATTAAAGCCCCTAAGATAGATAGAGGGATAACGCTCATAACCATAAGCACATATTTTATCTTTGGAAAGATCAACAAAAGAGTTAAAAAAATCAGAAAAAGAGCTAGGGCTACAGCTGTTTTCATATCTGCTCCCATCTGAGTTTTCTTCTCTTTTTCTCCTAAGAGCCCAACTTCTATGCCAGCATCACTTATCTCATCTAAAGTAACCTCTAGCATATCTAAAACTTCTGTTGGGGTAATAATCCGCTTATCTACACTAGCAAATAGAGTTTTTACTATGTTGCCATTTAGCTTATCGATTTTTTCATAGTCTCTAAGCTCTACAATACTCGCTACATCTGTGAGCTTTACAAATCTACCATCATCTAGTGCTATGCTAAAGTCAAGAAATCCTTGAGTGTCATCTTTGTTAGCATCTTTAGTCTTTATCTCCATAACTCCACGTTCGTTAAAGGTCGTGGCTTGTTTTTTTTCTAAATAGTATGAGCTTAATACTCTTGCTATAGATGCCTCGCTAAGACCTAAACTCTCACCGTAGGAGTTTATCTTAATCTTGTACTCCATCTTTCCATATTTGATGTTGTTGCTAAAGTTCTTGATGCCCTCTATCTCTGATATCTCTTTTTCAAGCTTCTTTATAGCATCTTCGAGCTCCTTATCATTGCTTCCTGAGAGATTTATCTGTATATCACTTCTAATAAGCCCTGATACATCCTCCATAACTCCAAGTTCTACCATGTCATACTTCTCATAAAATGGCATCACTAGCTCTTTAACACGAGGAGATAACTCAAAGGTCTGTTTTTGTCTCCTTTTATCAGGATTGTTAAAATCAAAACCAAGATTTAAAACAGGATTTAAGTACTTGTTTATCCAGTCAGTATCTTCTCTATCATAGAGTTCCATTGTAATGTAAAAAACACTATTATTTCTTTGAGAATCCCCTGAGAGACTTCTTCTAAAGCCTGTGGTTGATGAGATCGCCTTGAGTGAAAACTCATCAGAGTGAAGAAGAAGAGTCTCTTGAATCTCTTTTGCTATCTCATAAGTCTCTTCTAGTGGCGTGTTTATATCCATCTTGCCAGAGATATATAAGTTATTTCCATCAAAGTTTGGAAAGAACTGAAACCTCATCGAGCTCGCAGTAAAATATGTAGCCAAGGGAATTATGATAATAAAAAGAGTTAAAAAGGTTTTTTTATACTCTATAAAATAGGAGAGCACTTTAACATAGAGGTTTTGAAATGGCTTCCAGTCTAAAAAATTGTTGCTTTTTTTAAGTATCTCTGTAGCGTGAAGTGGCAAAAAGAAAAAACTCTCTATAAGTGAGCCTAACAAAATCATTATAACAACGATAGGGATAAGTACAAAAAATAGAGCTATCTCTCCATGGAGCATAAATATAGGTAAAAATGCCACCACAGTAGAGACAGTTGCAAGAGTAACAGGCAGCAACATCTCTTGAACTCCTAAGATGGCTGCTTCTTTATTGTCCATCCCCTCATCTATATGTCTTTGGATATTTTCACCCACAACAATAGCATCATCAACAACTATTCCGATGACTATCAAAGCGCCTAAAAGCGAGATGATATTTATAGAGTAACCCATATAGTAGATAAAAAGAAGCCCGATGATAAAGGAAAAAGGAATTCCCATAGCCACTACAAGAGCTACTCTTAGATTTATAAGCACCCACATAGATATAAAAACTAAACAAAGCCCTAGCATCAAGTTTGATATAACAGTATCTAGTCTCTCTTTTACAAGTTTTGAAGAGTCATTAAAGAAGTCAAATGAGATATCAGAGTATTGCTCTTTTAATGTTTTTGCATACTCTCTTAGCTCTTTTGAGAGAGTGATGGAGTTGCCATCTTCTGATTTTGAGATAACTAGATTTAGAGTCTGTTTATTGTTAAAAGATGCAAGTGTTTCAGTTTGCGGATACTCTATCGCTACTTTTGCAATATCGCCTAGTTTTACATACTTTTTATCGATGTTCAAGATGCTCTCTTGCCACTCTTTTATATCAGCTTTACCGTTTATTGTGGAGAGATAGACAAAGTTTCCTTTTTGCTCTATATCTCCAATAGGAAAGATATAAGATAGGTCTGAGATAGCTTTTAAAACGCTCTCATGCTTTAGGCCGTAAGCCAAAATAGCATCTGAATTTATACTTATAGAGACCTCTTCTTTTGAATCTCCACGAATAAGTATCTCGCTAATATGCTCCATCCTAGAGATTTTTGTCTTTATCTCCTTGGCTATCTCAGTTAACTCGCCCTTTGTTAAGTCACCTGAGGATAGAGATAAGTTTATAAGCGGTCTTGCTCTATCTACTAAAATGGCTGATGGCTCATTCATATCTGATGGCAAATACTGCCTTGTTAGCGATATGGAGTCCTTTACACGAGATAGCACATTTGCTTTGTTTGAATTTTCATTAAGAGTAAGAATGATTGCAAATGCACCAGGAGTTATAACTGTTTCTGTTTTGTCTATCCCATTGATATTGCTAAGTTCTTCTTCAATATCTCTTACAGCCATCCTATCCATCACACTAGCACTTGCTCCACTATAAGCGCCACGAACACTTATGATATCAAGTTCTACATTTGGAAAAATCTCTTTTGGGATGTTTATATAGGCTTGAATTCCCATATATGTTAAAAAAACAAGCAACATATAGTTTAGTCGCTTGTTCTCTATGAAATAAGTTATAAGCCTTGTCATAATTTACAAAAGTGACTTTATAACATTACTAACACCTTGATGTAAGTTGTAAGTAGATATTGGAAAGTCGAGTTGTTCGTTTTCTAAGTTAACACCATTAGCACTCAAGTAAGATGCGAGCTTACTTAAATCTATGTTCGTTTTACTCTCATCTGTTGCTCTGTTTGATCTTTGGATTTTAAAAGCAAGTGATTTCAAACTTACAAAGTCGCTCCATCTAAAAAAAAGCTCTGGTGTGAGTTCTTCTACCATTACACCCTCTGGATTAAAGAGCTTTTTCTTATCTCTTAAAACTACAAGCACACTCAAAATCGCCTCACTAAATGGTACAACTCTACTAGCCCAAAAAGCAGACTCATTCCTTGTTTGTAACTCTTTTGCAAGCTGCGAAGTTATCTCCTCAACTGTAGCACTTTTAAAAAGCTCGTAGCTCTCTTTTTTCATAATTTCTTCCTCTTAATTTTTAGTATCTTTTTATTGCCAAATCACTAATATGTCTATTTTCTATCGCATCTTGATTTGGTGTATCTGCTAGATTTTCATACCTTTTTATCGCCTCGATTATTTTTCTCTCTAGCGCATTTGGCTCTTGATATGTGATATTTAGTATCAACTCTCTTCCACCAATATAGTTCATAACCCAAAGTTCTTTATCTGATGGCCCAAAAGTTTTTCGCACATTTATAGCTGCCATCAAAACTCTGATATCTTCACCTCTACTTTTAGCGTCATTTGAGACAGTTTTGTAAATCTCATACATCAAAGAACTTATCGCCTCTGCCTCAGCATCTCTTTGTGGTTTTTCATCTAGCATGGCTAAGAGCTTTGAGACTTTTTTCAGGTACTTATATTGTGGTTTTAAGCCCTCAAGTAGTACAGCTCTAGCTGAGCCAAACTTAGCAAGAGCCTCTAGTGCTATCTCAAAACTACTCTCATCTGTACTTAAATCATACTCATTTATTATCAGTTTTGCTTCTTTTATACTCATTTTACAAATCCTGCTTCTCTTAGTTTTTCTATAATCTCATCGTCTTGCATACCCTGTTTTTTATAGATATTTGCCCATGTTTGAGCCTCCTCATTAAACTCCACAGCTTCCTTTGAGTGCATAGCTTGATGCTCTAATGTGTTGTAATGTTCTATAAGCTTTGCTATGTTCATAATGTAGTCTCTGTGAAATGCGGCTTTTGGATTGTTAGAAAAGAGCCATCTGATGGCATCGTAAAACATCTCTGGAGTTCTGTTTGTCTCTTTTAGATGCAGTCTCAACATATACTCACCGTCCATATTTCTATGCTCTTTTCTTACATAGTTTCTTTGAAGTTTTTTTCTTTCTTGGTCAAAAAAAGCCACAACTCTTTTGATTTTTAAGTTAAATTCTTCACTCTTTATATCTACTTCTTTTGTTTTTTTAACTATGGCATTTTTGTCTTCTTGTGCAAAAAAAGCTTCAAGTGCATCTATGTCATAGTTTTTATTTAAATTTGCAAAGTATGGCTTCAACTTCTCTGAAATATAGACTCTATAAAAGTCCTTTTGCACCTCTAGAGTTGTAAAATAGCTTGTATAGAAGATGCAATCATCCTCTTTTATTTCTAAAGTTTTAGATAAAAATCTGCTAAAATCAAGCTCAGAAGCAGAGTCTATTTTATTGATAATATAACACTTAAACTTAGCATCTTGCATCTCAACTTGTGAGACAAGCTGCGCCAAAAATTTCGCCTCATTTTTATCAAGTTTTTGTATAAATGCGTACATTGTGCTCCATATCTACTGTTATCAAAATCTCTAACTAATCTCATTTTTAGTATAATTCCACTCTTAAATAAAAGGAGACATCTTGAAGATTAGTAAAAGTTTTTTAACTCATTTTATAGCTGTGATTTTAGCAGTTTTATCTTTTGTAGTAGCTGATAGATATAGCTCGCCACTTCTTTTAACATCTCTTTTTGCTATCTCTGGCGCTATAACAAACCAGCTAGCTATCCACATGCTTTTTGAGAGAGTTCCATTTCTTTATGGTTCTGGTGTAATTCCTGCAAGATTTGAGGCTTTTAAAACCTCTATAAAAGAGCTTATGGTGAATGAATTTTTCACAAAAGAGCAGATAGAGAACTTCTTTAAAAACGAAGAAAAAAAGCTAAACCTTGAGCCAATCATCAAAGAAACAGACTTCTCACTAGCTTTTGATGCATTAGTAAAAACTGTTTTAGAGTCATCTTTTGGCGGAATGCTTGGGATGTTTGGAGGAGAGAGAGCACTAGAGTCTCTTCGTGAACCATTTTCAAAAAAGATGCAAAGCGCAGTCTCAAAAATAGTAGCATCTGATGCCTTTAACAAAACACTTCAAAACCATATGCAAAACTCATCTTTGAGTGATGAGATGCTAGCCTCAATAGAGCAAGTCATAGATGCAAGACTAAATGAGCTAACCCCTCAAATAGTAAAAGAGATAGTACAAAAACTCATCAAAGAACATCTACAATGGCTTGTTGTCTGGGGCGGAGTCTTTGGTGGACTCATCGGTTTAGTTTCATCTTTGCTAATATAGTCCTTATTTAAGGGCTTATGTAAAATTATATTTTAAATTTTACAACAATATTTTACAACAAATGGTTTAAAAACTGCAATATTTTGAAAAAAAATTGATAAGTAATATTTTTCGTATGTATGTTATTATTGAAAATGCACTCTTTTTATGTCGAATTTAAAATTAGAATTATGCTTAAATATATGCTTATTTTTTTGAGATATTTAATCCTATAACCAAGTTCAAATTACGCTAGTATGTTATTATAAAATACAAATTTAGATTTAAGATTGAATAGAGTGTTTAGATGTAATCCTAACTCCAACCTTACTAAAGACTTCTAGAAGCTTAGTTTCCCAATTATTCAAATCAGTATCTAAAAAGCCATCCCAAGATAGGGGTGACTTTTTTACTATTTGTATTTCTAGTTGTTTTATGGTTTCTTTTTTATAATCGTCATTTAGTTTTGTAGCAGACCAATTTTCATATCTTTTAAAAGCTTTATTTATTTGTTCATCTGTAAATTCTAAAAGGTTTTCACATTGATTAGCTAGATTAGCACCACTATCTTCAGGAAATAGTATTTTACCTTCATCGAACATCTTATATATTCTTCTTGATGAGCTTATTGAGTGTTTGAAATAAAACTTTTTTACACTACTTATTGTATCAAAGTCTTGATCTTTTGCAAGTTTAATTACATTTGCTCTTTGTTGTTCTGGTCTAGGAAGCGGCTGCCATCCTAAATAGCTAAAGCTTTCTTTTTGATTGTTTTGATTCATAAAAGGATTCATTACAAAGTCATATATTCTATATATCACTCCAGCTTTATTTGTATAACCTAAAGGGAGATATTTTTTTAAACTAGGATCCCATTTACATGTAGCAAAAAAACATGCAACATCAAAATTTGCTGTAATATCTAAATAATTTGTGTGTAAACCATAATGTTGAGCAATTCCAGTGTAGTCAATATGTAATGGTGTTCCCATAAAATGATTTTGTTTACTTACTGTAACAAAAGGATGTTCCTCTAGTAGTTCTTCAAAAGCTATAGTTCTAAACAGAGCGACTATCTGCTCTTTCTGAGTGTTACATCTATCCAATGTTGATACACAACTACCAAAATTTTCTATTTGTCCTCTGTAGCTTACAGAAGACATCTCTGTGCCACTTCGAAGATGAACTGTATCATCAAGCCCTATTAAAGAGTGAAGTCTTTCAATATCATCGGATACTATACCTCTATAGTTAAACTGTTTACCAGTATTTATTTTCTGAATATTTAACTTTTGTTTTAAAGAGTTTAGTGTTGGGTGAATTTTCATAGTTCTCTCAGTTTTATAAATATATTTAGCTTTGTTAAGTCAATAATAGAGTTTTAAATCTTGACTTTGTTTATTTAAAACTTCATCGTATAAAAATCACTGCATTGATAAGGCAGAGGTGTCCGGATACTCCAACATATGCATATAAATCATATGTAGGTATGTCCTGCTCGTACATTGTAATTCTTTATTGGATTATAGTCATATTCTAATAAATGAAACCAAATAACCATAGAGGTATCTTATTATCTACACCAATCTCTATATCATCTGATACAATATATCCCTCTTTTACATCTATTAGTTGTTTAAAGCTTTTATCTTTTCCGCCTACTTCAAAAGTATATTTTTCATCTAGTATAAAATCACCACTCTTTGGATAGTTAATACTATGTTCATAAGATACAGATGAAGCGAAAAATGTTTCTCTAATTGTCCCTGTTTTTGGATTATTACAAAATATTGAAAACAGATTAGTATTATCTAAGTAGAGTTTTTCCGGTTTTGAGATAATGCTAACACCACTAGATTTTGCACCTAATATTCTAATTAGTCCAGCTGCTTGTAAAATACCTAGATATTTATATAGTGTTCTTTGGTTAAGCTCAACTGCACCGCAAAGCTTTGAGATATTTATATCATAAGGCTCACTTTGACACAGCATTATCATCATCTTTTTAAGAGAGTTAATCTTATCATGTTCTATTGTATAAATCATAGGAAGATCAGTTTCTAAAATCTGCATAGAAGCACTTAAAAGCTTTTGAATATAACTGTTTTTAGAGCTTGTATAAAAAGGATATGCACCACTTTTTAGATACTCTTCAAAATATGCAAATGGTTTTACTTTTGATAGTATATCTACTGCATGTGACGTATGGTTTTGTAAAATATCGTTTAAAGCAATAGGTTCAAATTTTTCATTTGTTTCTAACTCTAAAAACTCTCTAAATGATAGCACTGGTAATCTATGTATAACAGCACGTCTACTCAAGTCAGCTTTTGCATTATCTATCGCAATGGCATTTGACCCTGTAAAAACAACATTTAAAGAGAAAAAACTATCATAAATCAATTTCAGGTCTGTCTCAAAGTTTTTAATCTTGTGTATCTCATCTATGATTAAAACCTCTCCACCCTTTTTTTGAAATTCATCTGCTATAGTAAAAAGTCCAAGTTCAACTACAAGTGGATGGTCTGCCATAATATAGAGTGTTTTCTTTTCTTTAAAAACAGTATGTAAATATTGAAGTAGTATAGTAGTCTTTCCAACACCACGAGAGCCTAATACACCTATAAGACGTTCGTTAAAATCAATCTTTTCAAATAGAAATCTTTTATACTCAGGTACCTTTTGAGCCAAAATTTGATTTGAAAGTAGTTGTAGCTGTTCTATCATATTTATTCCTATACTAATTAAATAACATATATTTTGTATTGTAGTACAAAATAATACAATAGTCAAATATATTTAAATACAACTAATTTATGAACTAGAATAAGTTACTGAGTTATAAATGTACTATTTTTACTATATTAAACGCCAATATATCGGTTATCTATGCATAAACAGTACATTAAAGTCCATAATCCACCAATTCCATATCATCCTCAATATTTAAATATTTCATTGTTGTATCTATCTCTGTATGATTTAAAAATCTTTTTGCATGTACAATACCTAACTTTTTATATATCTTAGTGGCTGCTGTTCTACGCATTGTGTAAACTGTCACTCTATATGCGTGATCATAGGGACCTATATTTTGATTAAAATGTTTATCAAAAATCTTTCTCAGTTGCTCTGCATAATTTGATAACGTGTTGATTGATTTTTATATGCTTCTTTCTCTGCTTTTGTTATATCTCTTTTGTATAGTTGTTCTGGATAAAAAATAAAATTATCATGAATAAGCTTATGTTCTTTAATCCAATTTTTGAGTAAATCTAATAATTCTTGGCTTACTCTTGCGTCATAAGGTTTACCTTGTTTCATAGCTCTAATATAAATATTTCGTTTATCAAAATTAATGTGTTTAACCTGTATATCTATTACCGATGATGGTCTAGCACCTGTGTGAAAACAAGTTTTTAAAAATAAAAATAGTCTATGCTTTGTAACGAGGTCATCTAAGTTCCATAATTTTTTAAGTTCATCATCTGATAATACCCTACCTGGTTCATTGTTATCTACTTTAATAATATCTTTAATAATAACAGAATTTTTATCAACATAGCCCTCTTTTATTGCCCAATTAAATAAAGCTCTTAAAATACTAATTTGCTTTTTTTACTGTTCTAGGATTAAGGGGAGCGGCGTCACTCTTAGCTTTAGATTGAGCACCTCTTTTAGCTGGTTTCTTTTTAAGTTCTTCACTAAGCTTTTTTATATCATCTGTTTTAATCTTGGATATTTTCAATTTGCCCCATAATACAAAGAGATTTGAGTAGTTTTGAAAAGGATTGAAAACATATGGGTTTAGTATTTAGTGGACTCATCGGTTTTCTTAGTTCATTTTTATTATAGTTCTTTAAATCAGCTGTGTAAATTTCATTTGTTGACACAGACACACGATGTGTGTTACACTACTTAAAACACTAGGAGAATCAAAATGGCTATTCCTGTTTCAAACAAAGTAAGAACAAATGTATATTTAGACAGCACGATGAAAGAAAAAGCAAAAGAGATATTTAAGCTATATGGCATGGGGCTTAGCGATGCATTTAATATATTTTTATCTCAATCAGTGATGGAAAAAGGTATACCATTTCAGGTTAAAATCCCAAACAAAGAGACATTAGAAGCTATGCAAGATGTAGAGTCAAACACAAATCTTCAAGAGGTAAGCTTTGAGCAACTACAAGATGATATGAAACAATGTATCGCAAAATAAAAAGAACAAAATTATTTACCAAAGATAGCACTAAAGTGAAGCTCTCAGACCAACATTATAGTAAATTTATTATCTATGTAGGAAAGTTATTAGCAAGTGAGCAACTACCAGTGGAAGCACTAGACCACCCACTAAAAGGTGATTATAAAGGCTTCAGGGAGTTACATATAAGTGGCGATATGTTGTTAATCTATAGAACTACAGATGCCACTCTTAATCTAGTCCGCATAGGAACTCACTCTCAACTTTTTGAGTAACGAATTATTCTCTCCTTCACCTATCGCTTTCATCGCTCCAAGAGCTTTAAATAATCTGCTTAATAATATTAGCACCAGACTGTTTACTTCTTTGTACTTTTTGATGGCTTTAGCTCTTTTGTATTGCCTGGTGTACTTTTGTTATCTCTGCGTCTTTGGTCTGGTTTACCTGTAGATTTTGCAATAGGCTTTGGTCCTGGTTTTAATGGCATATTATTTTTACCTCCTTTCATAATTTTAAATATATTAGCATAAAAAATTATTTGAGTTGAAAAATATGGCAAATTGTAGTATTTATGATTTATGACGAGGTTGAAACCTCGTTTCCAACTGAGTTGTTAGAGTGTTATGGAAATGAGGTTTTAACCTATCTTTTTCTTTGTTTAAAGTAGTTTCTGAGAGCAGACATGCTTGTTGTTATTACACCTCAGAAGAAGATATAGCGAGGGAAATAGTTTTCGACAAAGCATCATATTTTTTATAATAATACTTTGCTTCTTCTTTAAAAAAAGCATAATTTTTATCATTTTTAACTTGAAGTTCTTCCATAATAAGCAAATAAATGAAATTCTTTAATATTTCATATATATTTGCTACTTGTTGCATATTTAATGTATCTTTTACATTTATATGAGTTAAGCTATTTCTATAATATTTTATGTCTTTTAGTAGGTTTTCATTTGAATCAAACAAATTTATAAAAAAATCATTCTTGCTGAATAGTTCTTTTAATTTTTCAATAAAAGCTTGTCCTTTTTTATCATAATTCCAATGTTCTATTAAATAATTTTTGTCTTCATCTAATAAATTTGATATTTTTATTGCCTTTTTGAGTTCCTTTTCTTTTCTTTTTATGTTTTTTTCTTTTTTTGGCGTTTCAAATAAAACTGTGCTATATGCCTCAACCCATTGAGCTAGTGCAAAAAGTTTAAAATCTAAATGTTTAATTGTTGTCTCACTTAAAATTTCTGATAAATAGTCGAAAATTCTTCCATATTTTTCTTTTGCTCCAAACCAGAGGTTTAAACTGCTTTCAATATCAAATTTATCATAATTCTTAATTAAATAATTTTTTATCAACTGATTTACAAGCTCATCTTTTTGATATTTTACTATTTCTTTAATTTTTGTTTTATCTGCTATGTGAAAAATTTTTTTTACAATCTCTATATCTTTATCTAAAACTAACACTTGAAAAAATATTTTTAAGTTATAAAGAACTTGATTTAGCTCATCTAATGATACAGATTTATCAAATTCTATAACTACAGTCTCATTAAATTGAATTTTAAAATTATGCTCATATACCTGTATTTGTTCAGTGTTTTTAAGAAATGGTATTTGATGAGAAACTTTAAATTCACATTTTTGAATATTTTTAGTATTTTTATCAATTTTTGTTGCACCAATATATAAAGTACCAATATAAATACTGTAATTTAATTCTCTATTTTTGTCTACTAACAGGTATCCAAGTGGATTTGTTCCACTTCTTACGAAACAGTTCAGTCCTGTAAAAGCTTTATTATCTTCCATTGTTCCGCTAATTTCAAAAAAATAACCATTTTCACTCTCAAACATATCTTGCAGAATTTCACTATGTGGTTTTAAAAGTGTGCATTTTATTTCATTTTTATCACCATATGTAAGCTCACCTTGAAATGTTTTGTTTTCAATTATAAAAGAAACTGTTTTTGGCATCAAACACCCTCCACAATTTTAATCTCTTCATCTGTTAAATCATAAAGTGTATAAACCATTGCATCTATTTCTTTGTCTGTTTGGTTGATTTGTGATTTTAGGTCTAAACTTTCATTTTGAGTAAAACTCTTTAAAACTGAATTTTGAAACATTGTCATAGATAAAACCTCTAAATAAAAATCTGATAAAGTTGATTTTATCTAAAAATAACTGAGAGTGTTTTGTAGATGAATTTTTTAGTTTTTAAAAAATTGTTTTATATCTAGTTCGCTTACTCAAACTCTATACAAAACTCCGAGCCTTTTCCTATTTCAGATTTTACCTTAAGGGAAAAATAATGTAGAGACAAGATTGATTGCACGATGAAAAGTCCTAATCCTAAGGAGTTGTTCCAGCCATTATTTGAAACTCTATAAAATTTTTGATTTATATTTTTGATTTCCGATTCATCTATACCAATCCCCTTATCTACAATGCAAACTGAGTCTTTTAATATATTTATTACTATCTCATCTTCTGAATACTTTAGTGCGTTTTCAAGTAAATTTAAGATAGCCATAGAGATAAGTATTTCATCAACTCTTATTCTTGTATCCTCTCCCAAAATATGTATCTTTCTGTCTTTATATTTGTCTTCTAAATCGCCAATACAATTTTCAACTATTTTTTTTATAGAACAAGGGGTAAGTACTATCGCTTGTTTTTCTTCTTCTAGCTTTAAAGTAAGACGCAATTTATCTACTATTTGAGACATTTTATTTGCATTTGTGTAGATTTTATTTAAAAATTTTATCTTTATCGCCTCTGGCATCTTTTCATCATTTATTATCGTTTCACTATATCCTGAGATGATGGCAATTGGATTTTTAAACTCATGTGATATTGCAGAGATTATCTCATCTTTTTGTCTATTTGCAAGTTTTAATTTGGCTGTTTGCCTAGATTTTTGCTTCTGTTTTTTTGATAATTTTAGAGCTACTTTGTTTAATAGTTTTGCGATTTTATCAAACTCATAAGTATAGTTTGAGCTAAGATTAAAAGAGCTTTTTTTATTTGATAGTTGTATCAAAAAAGACAAAATACTATCAGTCTCTTTTTTGATTCGCTTTGTAATAAAATACGAAGCTAAAAAGATAATTACTAAAAACAATACAACAAAATAAACTATATCAAGGCTGAGTTTCATAAAATTTTCATTGATTTTATTTGTATAGTCAGCCATTCTTATATAGTAAGTTTGTTCATTTATTTTTACTTTTTTTGCAATATATAGTAGCTCTTTATTTAAAGTTACAGAAAGCCTTGCATCTTTGCCTATATCTTCATTTTTTGCTTGTAGTATTTCAGCTCTATTTGCATGATTGCTTATGTCTGAGAGTTCCTTGTCACTTTCTGCGATTACTTTACCATCACTGTTTATGATTGTAATCCTAAGGTCAAGCTCTTCATTTAAAGTATTTACAATATTTTCTATATTGCCCATACTCTTTTTATCTTTTAAAAAAATAGCAACAGTATCGATATTTTTAATTAAGTTTTTTTCTATTTGATGGAGATAGAGGCTTTTTGCCCAGAAATAAGTAAGCAGAGTAAAGGTAATAATAATCCCTGCAAAAATTGTAAAATATGTTCGTAAAAATAGTTGATGAATCTTTAACAAAAGATATAGCCCTCACCTCTAATGGAACGAATATAATTTTTTTCACCATCAGGGTCAATCTTAGTTTTGAGTCTCTTAATCGCAACATTAACCGTTTTTTCTTTTTTCTCAAGAGAGTCTTGCCAAACTGTACTTAGTAAATAATCTCTACTGAGTAAAATATCTTTATTTTTAATAAACTCAAGAAGTAAATTATGTTCTAAATGACTTAGTTGCATCTCAATATCTTCAATGTAAAATTTTTTATTTGAAGATTTGTAAACTATATCTTTTACTTTTAAAACATCAACTTCTCGTGAGCTTCTTTTTATAACAGCTTTTACCCTTGCACACAACTCTTTTACATTAAAAGGCTTTGTAATATAATCATCTCCATGACAATCAAACCCTTGGATAATATCTTCATCCTTATCTTTAGCACTTACATAAATCACAGGATTTGTATAGCCCTCAGATCTTATTTGATTTATAAAAGTTGTTCCTTCTATTTGAGGAAGATTTCTGTCCATTAAGATTAAATCAACCGATTCTTCATCTAAAATCTTTTGAATATTTTTATCAACTTTTAAAAACCCAATAGTCTCATACCCTTCTTTTTGAAGAGTATATTCTAAAAGTTCTAAAATATCCTCTTCATCTTCTATGATTAAAATTAATTTACTACTCATCTTTGTTTGACTCTTTCATACTCAAATCTTTTTTGTATAGTTTATCATCATATTCAATAACTGCTTCTTTAGATACAGTTATAATTCCTGGTGAAAATTTAATTGCTAGAATCCTAAAAATAAAAAATACAGAGATAACAAATAGTAAAAATACTATATCAAAGTAATCTCTGTTTTTATCTGTACTTAAGATAATAACATCTCTAATTAAAAATATAATAAAAGTATCAAGTATATGCCTAAGTCGCAAAGTATCTTTTTTTATATATTCCGAAATCATTTTTACAATTTCCATAATAACAATAAACTCTAACATAAGAATAATTGCTTTGTAAAAATCAACTTTTATAATTAGTATTATCAAAAAAATAAGTGCCGCAGCTAAAACTTCAAAGTTTTTACTAAAGTATTTTTTTATCCTTTTTATTGCTTTTCTCATACTCACTTATCTTATACAATCACGATTGTACGATATCTCCTCCAACTTGAGCAAATTGAAGTAATTTTGCTATGGATACTGCTCTATCAGCTATTTTTTCAAGTCTTCTAAGAGCGCTTAACATATCGAAATATTCTTTTGAGAGATCAAGGTTTGTCGAGATAAGCTTTAAAATATTTTTCTCAATCATTAAATATAAATCATCAGTTTTACTCTCTTCAACAATCACTCTATGATATTTTTCTTCTATATGATTGGCATCTATTTCATCTACAATTGAGATGGCCGTTTGCAAAGATAAAAGAGCAGATTTTAGCAAAGGAATTGCATACTCTAAAATCATTTTTGTATTTAAATCATCACTATAAGATTTTTTAAATTTTTTTGCAAAATCTTTTGCGTTTGAGCCAGTTCTTACTAACTCATTTGTAATCTTTAAAAAAGCAATAAGCTGTCTTAAATCTTTAGCTTCTGGTGAATAAAGAGCTAAAGTGCTAACTATTAGATTATCAATTTCATTTGATTTAACTTGCAGCTTTTTTTCACTTATCTCTATATTTTTCAAATCATTGATATTTTCTTCTTTTAAAGCTTTTAAGCTTAACTCCAATGATTCTACAACATCAGTCGCAACCTTTAAAACTTCTTCTTCTATATTTTTCAATTTTGTTTCATATGTTTTTAGCATCATCCAAATCTCCCTGTAATGTAGTCTTCTGTTTTTTTATTGTGTGGATTTATAAATATAGTTTCCGTCTCGTTATATTCGATGAGTTTACCTAGATGAAAAAATGCTGTATAGTCTGCTACACGAGCAGCTTGTTGCATATTGTGAGTAACAATCACGATTGTATAATCCTTTTTTAACTCAAGCATTAAAGCTTCTATCTTTTCTGTACTTATAGGGTCAAGTGCCGAAGTTGGTTCGTCCATTAAGATAACTTCTGGCTTAATTGCAATAGTTCTTGCTATACAGAGCCTTTGTTGTTGACCTCCTGAGAGTGAAGTTCCAGGAGTTTTTAACTTATCTTTTACCTCATCCCATAACCCTGATTTTTTTAGTGATGATTCAACTAACTCATCACACTCTTTTCCTCTTCTTACGATGCCGTGTTTTAGCGGAGCGTAAGCTACATTGTCATAAATAGATTTAGGAAAAGGATTTGGTTGTTGAAAAACCATTCCTATTTTTTTTCTAACACTCACCTCATCCACATCTTTATCATAAATATTTTTCTTATCTATGATGATAGAACCATCAGTTTTTACTATTGGTATTAGTTCATTCATTCTATTTATACATCTTAAAAATGTAGATTTTCCGCATCCAGATGGTCCTATAAGTGCCGTGATTTTATTTTCATAAAGTTCAGCATTGATATTATAAAGAGCTTGATTATCTCCATAAAATAAGTTTAAATTTTTAACATCAATTTTACTTTTGTTTGTGTTTTCTTTCATTTTAATCCTTACCATTTAACTTCTAATTTTTTTCTCAAGTAGATTGCTATTGTGTTTAGTGAAATCAATATTGTCAACAAGACTATAATTCCAGCGGCAGTTTTTTCTATATACATACCCTCGGGCATCCCTGCCCAAGTAAAGAGTTGAGCAGGCATAACTGTTGCTGCTTGTGTCACCATAGTAGGCGCATCTGGGATAAAAGCAATCATCCCTATGATGATAAGTGGAGCAGTTTCTCCCATAGCTTGAGCTAAACCAATAATAGAACCAGTTAAAACACCTGGAAAAGCAAGTGGTAAAACATGATCTTTTGTAACTTGGATTTTGTTTAGTCCTAAGCCATATCCAGCTTGTCTGATGCTATCGGGAACGGCTCTTAGAGCTGCTCGTGAGCTAACTATAATGATAGGCAGAGTCATAAGTGCAAGGGTCATTCCTCCAACAAGAGGCGAACTTCTTGGCATCCCAAATAGATTTATATATATAGCAAGACCCAAAAGACCAAAAAGGATTGAAGGAATTGCTGCGAGATTGTTGATATTTATCTCTATAAATCTAGTAAGTTTATTATCATCTGCAAACTCTTCTAAGTAAATTGCACTCATCACTCCAATAGGAAAAGCAACAAGCATAGTAATTATCAAAGTCAAAACTGAGCCTACCATTGCCGAGAAAAATCCTGCATACTCAGGGATTTTAGAATCACCGTTTGTAAAAAATACAGTGTTAAACTTTCTTTGAATCAAATTTTGCGCACATAGTTCATCAACAATCACTCTGTTTTTATCTTTTAGTTTATGATGATGTCCTTTTAAGTACTGGTCAACCTGATCATCAGCTAAAACCCAGATACTTTGTTTAGTATCCATCAGTTCTGGGTTTTGTCTAACTTGATTTGGAATCTCTCTAAGCCATGCTCTTGATACAATGTTTCTGTACTTTCGCTCAACTGCGAATCTACTATCTTTAAGTGTCTTTTCATTGTAAGTAATTTCTACATTTACATATGCCACACTAAAAGCAGGGAGACCTTTTCCTACAATATCAAAAAGAAAAAAAGTTAAAAATGCAATTGAGAAAATTAAAGAAGTTAAAGTAAACTTTTTAAATCTTTTTGCACTTGTATGTCGTGCTTTTAATGTTGGATCATAAAATGGATTATGCTGTTTGTTTTTGTGTTTTTTTCTCATAATGTATTCACTTTATATTTTTCTTTAAATTTTCTAATAAGTGATAATGAAATCATATTTAGAATCAAGGTAACAATAAACAGCATTAGTCCTAATGCAAATGCTGAGAGAGTCTCGGGAGAATTAAACTCAAAATCCCCTACTAGTGAATTTACAATAGTTACCGTAACTGTTGTCATATCTTCAAGTGGGTTCCACGATAAGTTTGGGCGAAGTCCTGCTGCCATTACAACTATCATAGTCTCTCCCAAAGCCTTTGATAAGCCAAGAAGTGAAGCTGATATAATTCCAGGCATCGCTGAGGGCAAAACTATGTTTTTAATAACTTCTGCTTGCGTCATTCCAAGAGCAGATGCAGCCTTTCTCTGAGAGTCTGGAACCGCTCGTATAACATCATCACTCAAAGATGAAATAACAGGAATAATCATAATTCCCATCACAACACCTGATGCAAGAGCTGAATTAAAAGTAGCTTCTAAGCCTACAAATCCTGCTATTTTCACAACAAGAGGTGCAACTGTAATCGCTGCAAAAAATCCATAAACAACGGTTGGAATACCTGCTAATATCTCAAGAACTGGTTTTAGATAATCTCTGAGAGTTGACCCAGCATATTCACTCATATATATGGCACTTCCTAGACCGATAGGAATAGCAACACTAAGTGCAATAATAGTAATCACAAAAGTACCTGCAAAAATTGGCAAGGCACCAAATTGGCTTCCTACAACTCCAGGACTCCAAATGGTTCCTGTGATGAAGTACCAAAAACTTCTTAGTTTAAAAAACTCTATAGCTTCAAAAACAATTGAGAATAAAATTCCAAAAGTAGTTAAAATTGAGATAGTCGCAGCACTAATTAAAATTATTTTTATTAGTTTTTCTTGTAGTTCTCTTTGTTTATTTCTTGACTCAAAAGTGCTCAATACTTTTACCTCTGTTTTAAATTTGTATGCAATTTTAAGTTAAGTTGGTTACATAATGATTACATCTATAATATTGTCGATACAGGGGTTTTTGATATTTTTGAAGCTTTCTTTAAAACATTTAGGCTGTTGTCAAAATTAGAAATATCTGACTTGAAGTTTATTTCGACTATAGCAGAAGACACAGACAATAAATCAAAATTTCTTTCTATATTAAATCTATCTTTTGCAATTATAAAGCCATTTTTTCTATCTTGTTTTGAATAGATATTTTCAACATTATCTTTAAACTCAATTTGAACTTCATTTGTTAAGTTGAAAACCTCGCTAGAGTCATAGTCTCTAAGTCCTACAAAAAAATCATCTCCTCCAATATGTGCAATAAAGGCATCTTTTGGATATCGTTTTTGTAAAAGTTCAGAGAAGATTAAAATAACTCTATCACCTTGTCTAAATCCATAAATATCATTAAATGGTTTGAAATTATCAAAGTCAAAATAGATAATATGTGTTACAAGTTTATGTTGTTTTTTTAAACTTTTTTCTATGAATTTTTCTATCTGTTTATTACCTGGAAGCTTTGTTAAAGGATTTTGATTTGTTGCAATTTCAATGTTTCTCTTGTATGACAATGTCAACAATGAATTTAAATTTATAAATCCTCTGTACTTTCCTGATTGTGTTATAAAAATACCTAAGGAATCGTTTGCTTTTAGATTGTACATTTCTAAGATTTTATCAATGCCCCAAGATATTTCTACAGACAATGCAGGTTTTATATATTTGATTAACGAAGAAGAAAAAGTTTTATTTTGCGCGATTGATAAGCCATATTGAGAATATGATATTTTCTTAATATCTGCTTCATAAATTATTCCTAAAAAATTATCATATTCGTCAACAATAGGAATAAAATGATTTTTAGTTCCTTTTTTAAAATGTACAAATAAGTCATATAGACTAGTATTTAAACTTAATGGTAAGATTGATTCAATCAATTCATTATGAATTTCTACATTTGAATTTTCTCTTTTGTCTTTTTCTATAATTGAAATTATATTATTATATATTGGACTAATTTGTGATATATCTAATGTAGGTTTTTGTACTAAATAACCTTGTATAAAATCAGCTCCAATATCTTTACAGACATAAAACTCTTCTTGAGTTTCCACTCCTTCTGCTATAACTAACATTCCCATAATATGTGCCATTTCAATAATCGATGAACAAAATAACTTTTTCTTTGGGTCTTTATCTATATTTGTAATAAAAAATCTATCTATCTTTATAACATCTGCTTCACTAAAATATAAAAGCTTCAACCCAGACACACCTATCCCAAAATCATCTATTGCGATTGAATAACCACTCTCTTTATAGTTTCTTAACATTAGTGAGAGTGAGTTTTGTTCTATCGATGTGCCCTTTTCGCTTAGTTCAAAGCAAACAGAGTTTTTATCTAGTTTGTGTTTTTCTAAAATTGCTGCTGTATTTCCATGAGAATAATTTTTATTATAAATTATCCTATTATCAAGGTTGTAAAATAGTTTTAGATTGTCAATGTTTATATTAGAAAACTTCCCTATAGCTTTTTCTCTTAGTTGTAAGTCAAGTTCATACAAGTAATCATCATTAAATGCTAAGTTAAATAAGTCATCAATTGTATTTAACTCAGCAACATCATTAACTCCACGGACTAGTGCTTCAACTGCATATATTTTGCCCGTATGAGCATAGATAATTGGCTGAAAAGCATATTCTAGTTTATGAATTATTTCAGCCCAGTTTGTCATTTAATCTTTCCTTACTTTTCTAGTTGTTCTAAAGTTAACTTCTCATTATTTTCAACTATGCTTCTTGCTTTATCTCTTGCATCTTGTGTTAATGAAATTAGTCCAAGTTCAGTTAAAATTCCATCATCTGCTATCATTTTTTCAGACATAAAAAGTTTTGTATACTCTTTTAACGCAGGTACATTTTTTGCATGGTCATTTTTGATATAAAAGTACATAGATCTTGCGATTGGGTATTTACCTGAAGATATAGTATCAACGGTTGGCATAGTGTTGTCAATACTTAATCCAAGAACTTTATCTCTATTTTCTTCCAAAAACGAATATCCAAAGATGCCTATAGCATCTCTATTTTTTGTAAGCTTTTGAACGATCAAATTGTCATTTTCACCTGATTCAACATAAGCACCATCAGTTCTTATCACTGAATATTTTTTATACTTTTTATTTGCTTTTTCATCTTTTTTATAAAGATCTGTATATAGAGGTATTTTTTTGAAGATTGATTGCAATACTAACTCTTCAAAAGAGTCTCTTGTCCCAGAAGATTTTGGTGGTCCATAGACAATGATTTCTCTATTTGGAAGAGATGCATCTATATCTGAGTATTTTTTGTAAGGATTTGCGATTAGTGATTTTTTATCCGCTGAGGGAACTTCTGCAGCAACTGCGAGTGCTAATTGCTCTTTTGTAATGTTAAAACTTTTTACTTCTAATGATTGTGCAATAACGATGCCATCAAAACCAATAAGTGCTTCTGTGATGTCTCTCACACCATTTTCATGACACATCTTAAACTCTTTAGTTTTCATTCTTCTTGATGCATTTGTAATGTCTGGAGTATTTAAATCAGTACCTGCACAAAATAGTTTCATACCACCACCCGTTCCAGTTGATTCTACAACTGGGGTTGGATACTTTGAGATGACACCAAACTCTTCAGCAACTGAAGATGAAAAAGGATAAACAGTTGAAGACCCAACAATTTTGATTTGGTCCCTTGCTGATAAAGCTGTTGTTAGTAAAGCACTTGCGATTAAAGCCGTAGATATTTTTGTCAAAGTCATTTCTTTCTCCATAATTTTTTTATGTTGAAAGTTTAATGACTCTTGATTACGATTTGATTACATATAGAAATGAATCAAGAGGTGTATTTAAAAATTATATTTATTAAATAAGTCAGTAAGCTCTGAGTTGCTCAGTACTCCGATATGTCGATAAACTTCTTCACCATTTTTATCAAAGATGATTTGAGTCGGTATCATTCTAACTTTTAAATCAAAAGCAGCTTGTCGCTCTTTTTTTACATTTATAAAATAAATATTATACTCAGGATGTTTTTGTGTAATTTTATAAAGCATGGTGCTCATAATTTTACAACTTTGACAACTGTCTGAACCGACTTCTAAGAAAAAAGTTTTACCTTTTCCTATGCTCTGCTCAACATATTTATATTGACTCTCTTTTAACATACCTTGGGCAAAAGCCTCAAAAGTAAAAAGCATTAGTATTGTTGTAAATAATTTCATTCGCATCTCCTAAAATTGTAAATAAGCTTGCCATGTAAAATAAAAAGCTATACCTATTAGCATAAGAGCGAAGCCTTTATTTATATAGTTTGATACTTTGGCAATTGCTTTATTTGATGTAATACTCTGAGTAAAACCTACCGAAATCCCTGCTATTAAAAGTAACATAGAGTGACCAAGTGCAAATGTTAAAATAAGCCCATAAGCATATACATATCCACTATTTGCAGCGACTGTAATAATAGCAATAAGAGGAGCTGAAGCACATGGAGTACTTACTAAACCAAAGATAATTCCTATCAAAAATCCACCAAAAAGTCTGTATTTTATAAGATGCACCATTATGGATGATTTATCTACAGAGCCAAAAATACCCCAAGCGTATAAGCCAATAAGCAGACTGAAAATTGCAGCTAAAATATATGCCCAAATGGGAGCGATAGAGAAAAAACCTCCAAACTTAGCCACAATCAGACCTAAAATTGAAAAACTAATCATCACTCCAAGAGCAAACAATGAAGCAAAAGCGTAAGTATAAAAAACTTTTTTTCTTCCCTCTAAGTCTTTGTTGAGTGCTACTGAACTCCCAACTAGCAAAGGTACAGAAACAAGTGAACAAGGTGCTATAGCTGTGATGCTACCAGCGCCAAAAGCACCTACAAATGCTAATATTGAGTTTGACTCAAGAAGGGCTAAGATGCTCTCTTGCATAGCTAGTTATTTATAAAAGCTAGAACTTCATCAACGCTCAAAACTTTACCAGTGCTAACAACTTTTCCATCTATAACAAGCCCAGGAGTACTAATTACCTGGTACTCCATAATTTTCATAATGTCATCTACTTTTTCAACCTGAGCAAACTTACCGCTCTTTGCAACTGCTTCTTTAACTACTTTTTCTAAGGTTTTGCACTTTGCACAACCTGTTCCTAAAATTTCTATTTTCATGATGATTTTTCCTTTATAATAATATTAGCCGCAATTACCCTTAGTA
>Ga0265294_10000584_pt1 | contig 48782 bp, 37 predicted proteins | sample MunlanPumphouse3_FD_192504 | JGI IMG/M metagenome (GOLD analysis project Ga0265294, IMG submission 192504) | Groundwater microbial communities from a municipal landfill in Southern Ontario, Canada - Pumphouse #3 | ecosystem: Environmental > Aquatic > Deep subsurface > Groundwater | place...
ATTGCTGCCTTCCCCGAAGAACTCCTTCTTGTAATAAGAAAGACGATCTTTCTCGGAAAGAGAAGAGAGCTTTGCATCATCGATTGCTTCCTTGCGAGTGTAGCTGCTGCGCCTGTTGTAGGCGGTGTGTTCATAAGGCCTGCGGCTTGATGAAGGTCTTGGACCGGAAGGACGCCGTCCTCCACGGTGGAAGGAAGAAGTAACTCCGGCAAGATGCTCTTTGTTGTAGATCTTCTTGCCCTCTGAGAGATCAGTCACATCCTCAAGACCCTCGGCCCACATTACTGGAATCTTCATATGGATGTAGTTCTCGATAGGCTCAAGACCCCATACGTACTCTTCATCGGCCAAGGTGATTGCCTTGCCTTTCTTTCCTGCTCGGGCAGTACGTCCGATGCGATGGACGTAGTTCTCGAAATCCTCTGGGATATCATAGTTTACCACAAGCGGCAGATCATCGATCTGAAGGCCGCGTGCAGCAACATCCGTTGCAATCAGGCCCCAGATCTTGCCCTCTTTCATCCGCTCCAGAGCCTTCTGGCGCTTCTCCTGAGGCATATCGCCCATAAGACATGCAGTATTGTATCCATTCAGCTTGAGGCGCTCGGCAACATCGACAGTCATGTACTTCGTATCGGTGAAGATCAGAACGGATGAAGGATTCTCCTTCTTCAGCAGAAGGAGAAGAAGCTTGAACTTATCCGCCTTGGTAGTGTGATAAAGCTCCTGGACAATCTCATTGACAGTTATTTCATCTGGCTCAAGCTCGATTTCATCAGGCTCGTTCATGTAGTTCCAGGCAAGGTTGCGGACCTTGGTGGAAAGAGTGGCGCTGAACATCATCGTCTGGCGCTTGGACTTGTCAGGAAGAGATGCAAATATCTGCTGGATGTCAGGGTAGAAGCCCATGTCGAACATCCTGTCTGCCTCATCGACGACAAACATGCCGATAGTGCTGAAGTCTATTCCGTGCGATTTCATGAAATCAATAAGACGTCCGGGAGTCCCGACATAAATATCGACACCCTCTGATAGAGATTTCTTCTGTTTTTCGTATCCGACTCCGCCGTAGAAGCACTCAACCTTCACATCAGGCATCCCTGATGCCAGAATCTCAGCATCGGAGGCGATCTGAAGGGCAAGCTCACGGGTCGGGCTGATGATCATAGCCTTAGGCGGCTTCTCGCCTTTCTCTCTTGCACGGGCGATCTTCTCTAGAATCGTGATAACGAACACCGCCGTCTTGCCGCTGCCGGTCTTGGACCGAACCATTACATCATGGCCTTCTATGGCACGCGGGCATACTTTCGCCTGCACCTCAGTGCAGTCTGTGAAACCGGCTTTCTCTATGCCGGCCAGCACCTCTGGGTGCAGGTTTAGTTCCTGGAATTTCATACTTTTGCGTCCAGCTCCCTGTTTCTGACAATCTCGGATAGACGGAGGGTTCGCTGATGATCTGAAGAGAACACAATGTCCTCTACCTGCCTGACAGGCATAGCGCTCATGCTGGTGGATGAAATGAAGACCTCATCGCATTCCTTTAGTTCGGAATAGCGAAGAGCCTTCTCTGCCACTTTGATTCCTATTTCTGCTGCAGCCTTCAGCACGCTCTGGCGGGTGATCCCATCCAGGACGACATCAAGCGGAGCTGTATATAGAATTTGGTCCCTGAATCCGTAGAAATTGCTCCGGGTGCCTTCTCTTATGCACCCGTTGTGATCAAGCAGAAGAGCTTCAAATCCTCCTCTGCGCTTCGAATCCTCCAGAGCAATATAGTTCAGAAGAAGATTGCTTGTCTTGCATTCAGGCATGAAGCGCTCTCCTTCGTAGACTGTGCAAAAAACGCCGTCTCTATACATGCTCGGAGGATATGAAAGGATCGGAGAGGCTGTTATGAACAGCACCGGCTCAGGTCCTCCGACGATGAGGATCCTCATCGTCGCCTCTGTTATGCAATCCGTCTCGATCAGCTTTCCGATTGAAGATGCTATCATCTGATCGGAAAATGAATGCTCAAGCCGGATTTCCCTGGCCGATTCCTTCAGGCGCTGAAGATGCTCCGGAAGGTGAACGACCTTTTTCTCGATTATTCTCAGCGCCTCATAGACGCTGAAGTTTGACTGAACCTCACGCTGTGTGACAGGAAGAACAGCTTCTTTTGGAGAAATAAGCTCTCCGTTTCTTATTGCATGATCGCCAAGCTTCATATCATACCTCCCATCATTCCGGCATCTTGAGCAGCTCGCGTGGCTTTGAGCCACGGGCCGGGCCAACATATCCAAGCTCTTCCATCCGCTCTACCAGGCGGGCAGCCTTATTGTAACCGATGCACAGCCTTCGCTGGAGATATGAAGCGCTTGCGCTCTGACGCTCGCAGACAATCTTCAGAGCCTTGTCAAAAATTGCATCATCCCCGGAGTACGGTGATTCCTCATCCGCTTCCTCGGATTCTGCATCCTTGTCGTCTTCTTCGAACAGGGCTTCGTCAAGGTAATCGGGCTTGCCCTGGGTCTTCACGAAGTCAGCAATGGACTCAACCTCAGGATCGCTGAGGAAGGCACCCTGGATTCGCTCTGGGTCACGGATCGAGCTTGTTGCATAGAGCATATCACCCTTTCCAAGAAGCTTCTCTGCTCCGCTGCAGTCCAGAATGATCTTGCTGTTGATCTGGTTTGTAACCGAGAATGCAATCTTTGTAGGAAGGTTGTTCTTGATAAGGCCTGTGACGACATCCGCCGACGGTCTCTGTGTTGCAAACACGAGATGAATCCCGACGGCTCTTGCCATGGCACTGAGGCGGTGAAGCAGCATTTCAAGCTCTTTTCCTGCGACAGCCATGAGGTCGGCGAACTCATCCATGATCACCACGATATAGGGCATCTTCTCACGGGCAAGATGCTCCGCTTCGATTTTTTCATTATATGCTGCGATGTTTCTGACATTGACCGAACCTATGACATGGTATCGGCGTTCCATCTCTTCAAGGCAGAACTGCATCGCCTTGATTGCCTTCTTCGGGTCGGTGATCACAGGTGTAAGCAGATGCGGAATACCGTTGTAGATCTTGAGCTCTACAATCTTCGGGTCCACCATGATCATGCGAACCTGCTTCGGGGTCTTTGTGTAGAGTATGGAACAGATCATAGAGTTGACGCAGACGCTCTTTCCGCTTCCGGTAGCTCCGGCTATAAGCACATGCGGGGCGCTTGCGAGATCCATCGCAACGCTTTCGCCTGTGATCTTCTTTCCAAGCACTACTGGAATCTTCATCTTCTTCGTATCGAGCGAATCGATGATCTCGGAGAAGCCTATAGTCTCCCTCTTGAAGTTCGGGACCTCAACTCCGATGGCCTGCTTTCCAGGAATCGGGGTAAGAAGCCTGACCTGCTGGACTGCAAGATCCATAGCTATGTTGTCAGTAAGACCGGTGACGGCTGATACCTTCACACCAGGGGCAAGCGCTAATTCATACAACGTGACCGTTGGGCCACGGGTAATGCCCACAAGATGACAGTCCACCTTGAACTGGCTCAGAGTGTCAACTATCGTATTGCCACGCCTGATGGTGGCTTCGTCATGCTCGCCGGTATCATCCTTCGGATAGACTTTCAGAAGGTCTCTCGGCGGAAATTTGTACATAAGATCCTGCCTGTTCAGAAGGTACTGGTTGCTGCATGAAGGATCAGCATGGCCAAGTCCTCCGACGCCAGAGACCAGGTCGTAATCGCCCTCTTCTTCTTTGTTCCAGCCGTTCTGGCTATCATCTTCCTTAAGAGCAGGAGCCGGTGCAATGATGTGTTCCTGTACAACTTTGACTTCAGGCTTAGGCACGGGGGTTTCTTCTGGAACCACGATTTCAGGAGCAGGAGCCTCTTCTGATTCCTGGATTACTTTCGCTTTCGCTTCTGCTTCGGCCTTGATTCTTGCATCTTCCTCGGCATCCGCTGCTGCTCTGGCTTCGGCGATTGCACGGGCAGCCTCTTCTTCCCTGCGCTTCTCTTCCTTTTCCTCGCGGGTCTTCTTCTCCATCTCCATCATCGCCTTGAGGGCTTTCTCGTCCTCTGCGACTTTCTTGGTGAGATTCCCGGGCTGGAAGCTGTTCCATGAGTTGGAGCTCTTCTTGAGCTTCTGCTCCTGAGCAATGGAAGCTTCCTTGCGTACAACATCGTAGATTCCGATGTTCACCGAAGACTTCATTGCTTCCTCTGCAGCCGGCTGAGGCTGAGGCTTTGGCTGATTCTTGAACATCTTGAACTCAGGAACAGAGGTTGCAAAGACATTATGCTTCCCGGGCTCGGATTGTGCTATCGCTTCTTCTTCCGGCTTTGCTTTCTTCACCTCTGCTTTTGCAGTTTTCTCTGCAGGCTTGCTTTTCCTTCTGCTTCGGCTCATCAGGCTGGTAACCAGAGCGAACACGGACACTTCTCCGAGAAGAAGCAATGCACAGAGCCATTTGCTGTGGAACACCTTCAGAGGCTCAAGATACGAAGGAAGAGCCATGTTCATCGAAAGCATGAACAGAGCCCTAAGTGTCACGAAAACCGGAATGGACAGGATGCATTTGAGCCAGTTCTCTGATGAACGTGCTACCCATAAGCTCTCTAGAAGCAAGAATGCTACAAGAGGAAGCAGCGAGAAGCTGTAGAGCGGATCAGAGGGGGCGAAGAATCCGAAATTGGCCAGAAGAAAAGCACCTGACTGGGCAAGGAAACCGGAACCCAGCGTGTGGCTTTCGGTGAAGAACGGGAGAGCAAAGACAAGAAGGCTGAAAAAAGACGATAGAAGAAGAATCGCCAGTATGATTATCCTTGCATTGAATTTCCTGCTCATCGATCCTCCGAACAGATTTCAATATATCATTTTCAGGATTCAATGTGAACCGATTGCCGCAAGCAAAGCCGGCAAAGCTTCTGCGGCCTGTCCAGACCTGGGACGGAAACGGGCGTGACAGATGAGCTGAAGCGACCGGGGAATTTCTGCTCAAGCTCTGCCAATTCATGATCAAGGTAGTCCTCTGTAGTCTTCCAGGCAAGAATGGAGCCGCCCGCAGCAAGCAAAGCCGAGGCCTCGGAAGCAATGTCGCAAAGGGGATGAAAGGCACGCATGACCACAAGGTTGAATTTTCGTTTCACTTCCTTGATATCGCTCTCAATCAAATCGACCCTGCCTGAAAGACCTGTGGCCGCTATGACATTTCGGAGGAAGCCTGCACGTCTTCCCATCCGTTCGACAAGCGTGAAATGCACATCCGGCATTACAATGGCAAGCGGAATGCCCGGAAAGCCAGCTCCAGAACCAAGGTCAGCGACGGTGAATGAATCGGACGGGCAAAGACCTTTGATCTTTCGGATTTCATGGTAACCGGAGAGGCTATCCAGAACATGGCGAACTCTTATATCACCTGTTACCAGCTTGTAGACTGGGTTGAACAGCTCGATTTCGGAAACATGGCGCTCAAGCTGAGCAATCATTTTCTGATCGTACGGAATATTCATCTCATCAAGAGCCTGTGGAAAGAAATCAGCCATTACGCCTCCTTAGGTACACAAGAAGAAGCGATATATCCGAGGTGCGCACCCCGCTGATGCGTGAAGCCTGACCAAGGTTCTCAGGTAAGATCTTCTCAAGCTTCTCACGTGATTCCTCGCTGAGCCCTTCCATCGTCCTATAGTCGAAATCGGGAGGAATGATCAAGTTATCAAGCTTTAGAAAACGCTCCGCCTGACGGTCTTCACGGCCTATATATCCTTCATATTTAATGTCCTGCTGAACAAGTTCTCGTATGTTTTCGGAGAATTTATTCACTTCTGGGACATTTTCTGAAATCTTATCAAGGTCTATCTCGGGACGTTTGAGAGCAGCTGCTGCATTCATTCCATCGAACTTCGAATCTTTCAGGACCTGCTTGAGCTGGGCAATGAGATCAAGCTTGCTCTCAAGACGCTGCATCCTCTCTGGACTGCAGAGCCCAAGCTTGTCCGCCTTAGGAGTAAGTCTTATATCGCAGGTGTCATGGCGTAGGCTGAGCCTGTATTCGGCCCGGCTGGTGAACATTCTGTACGGTTCGCTTGTTCCCTTTGTCACAAGATCGTCAATAAGCACCCCTGTATAGGCTTCTGTCCTAGACAGGATCAGAGGCTCCTCTTTGCGGATTTTCTGAACCGCATTGATGCCAGCGATCAGTCCCTGGCAGGCAGCCTCTTCATACCCGCTCGTACCATTGGTCTGGCCTGCAAAGAAAAGGTTGTCGTAGAGCTTGCTTTCAAGCGAAAGCTTAAGCTGGGTAGGAAACACGAAATCATATTCCACGGCATAGGCCGGACGCATGACTTGTGCATTCTCAAGACCAGGCACTGAATGTATGAAATCGTTCTGGACATCTTCTGGAAGAGAGGAAGAAAGCCCGTTGAGATACATCTCGTCGGTTCCTGATCCTTCAGGCTCGATGAATATCTGATGCCGTTCCCTTTCTGGAAAACGTACCACCTTATCTTCAATCGAGGGGCAGTAACGCGGCCCCTTGCCGACGATCTTCCCGCCATAAAGCGGAGAGCGTGAGATATTATCACGGATGATCTGGTGAGTCCTATCACAGGTGTATGTGATCCAGCATGGAATCTGAGTCCTCTGGACTATATCATCATCGAATGAGAATGGCTCAATAGGTTCATCTCCATCCTGGCGCTCCATCTTGGAGAAATCAAGCGACCTTGACGATACCCTTGCACAGGTTCCTGTCTTCAGACGGGCAGTGGTGAACCCCATCGTTCGCAGGCTGTCGCCAAGTCCGAAAGCCCGTTCTTCACCAAGCCTTCCTTCCGGAGCATCGTATTCTCCGATGAAGATCCGTCCATCCATGAAAGTACCGGTGGTGACTACGACAGCTTTTGCAGTGATGCTGTGCCCTCGTCCTGTGGATACACCGCATACGGTTCGGCCGTCTTTCTCTACAAGAATTCCCGTTACGGTATCCATGAACAGTGAAAGATGCTCCTGATGCTCAAGGGTTTCCTTTGCAAGCCGCGAATAGGAGAACTTGTCCGCCTGGGCTCGCGGAGCCTGAACGGCAGGGCCGCGGCGCCTGTTGAGGATCCGGTACTGAACCAAAGTGGCATCGATGAGCTTGCCCATCTGGCCGCCCATTGCATCGACTTCCCTTACAATGTTGCCTTTTGCAAGCCCGCCGATTGCAGGGTTGCATGACAGCCGTCCAATCGTATCGAGACTCTGAGTAATTAGAAGAGTGCTGTATCCAGTCCGTGAAGCGGCAAGCGAAGCCTCGATTCCCGCATGGCCGCCGCCAATCACTATTACATCGTAATCCATTTCATTTCCCTACGCAGAATCCGCTGAAGATCCTGTCAAGCATATCATCCGAAGTCAGCTCGCCGCAGATGTACCCAAGCTGGTCAAGAGCCTCCTTCATTTCGACAGCAATCATATCGAGGTTCTCGCTGCGCTTTTGCATCTCAAGAACCCTGTCCAGAGCGCTGACCGCATCGCAGAGACTCTGATGCTGCCTTGGGCTTTCCACTATGACATCCTGCTCACAATCGAAATCAGACGGCGAGATCAGACTGGCGATTGCGTTGCAAAGCGTTTCGAACCCCTCAGAAGTCTCAGCGCTAAGCTGCAGGAATCCATCGGGCTTCGGCAGGCTGCTGTCTATGTCCGTCTTGTTCCATGCAAACAGCTTCTTCACATCAGGCATCTGCTGTTCAATGCGTGCCTTGACATCCAGATAGCCTTCTTCAGGAGAAGCAGAATCCACAATGTAAACAATGAGGTCTGCACTTTTCATAAGGGCAATTGTGCGCTTTATGCCTTCGGATTCAATCTGTTCGCTGCTTTCCCGAAGCCCTGCAGTATCGAACAGCCTGATTGGTATTCCTGAAATCTCGCAGTCGCTTTCGATGAAATCCCTTGTTGTGCCCGGAATCGGGCTGACTATCGAACGGTCCTGCTTGAGAAACAGATTGAACAGAGTCGATTTGCCTGCATTCGCTGCACCGCATAGCACTACCCTGGCCCCTGCGTGAAGCAAAGTTCCTGTGGAGAAAGTACGTGCAAGCTTTTCAAGATCGTTCCTGGCTTCCATTATGCGTTCAATCGGAAACGTGGTATCACCGCCGATTTCATCCTCTGCATAATCAAGCTGGACTTCAATCACGCTCATAGCATCGGCCAGTGCAGAGCGGTCTTTCCTGATTCTATCCGACAATGCCCCGTTCAAGCGTGAAAGCGCAAGAAGCTGGGCACGTCTGGTTCTGGAACCTGAAATCTCATTTACAGCTTCGGCCTGGGTGAGATCGAGCTTGCCCCCAAGAAATGCCCTAAGGGTGAATTCACCGGGCTCCGCCTGCCGGAACCCAAGGCTGGAAAGCTTCTCCGCCATAAGCGAAATGGCAGCAATGCTTCCATGACAGGAAATTTCAAGTGCTTCTTCGCCTGTATAGCCGTGTCCCTTGCGGTAAACAGCAACAACGACATCATCGACACCTTGAATAACTCCGTGGACAAGAGTCCCGCTCTGAGCAGCAAGAAGCTTCTTTCCCGATGAAAAGCATGAGGCAAAAGATTCGATGCTGCCCTCACCACTTGTCCGGAACAAGGCAAGGGCGCTTCTGGCAGGGTATGTAGCCAGAGCAAATATCCGATCATCGTCAACGCAGCTTTTCATTGGATGGAATTATACAGCACAACCAAAGGTGCTTTCAATCACTCGGCGGGGTAGCTTACCACATGCCCGTCAGGAGTCTTGAGTGTCCATCGGCTATGGTCTTCATCAAGGACAGGGTCGGATGTGCCGATGTTCACCTTCCCCATTCCGTTTGGCAGATCGATAGCATATACTGGAAGTGCGAGGCCTGAAACAAGCTGAGAAAGCTTTCTGAAGATATCAATCCCTCTTTCCAGAGGAACTCTGAAATGGGAAGTTCCGCTTACAAGATCGCCTTGAAACAGGTAATACGGCTTCACCCTCGCTGCAAGAAGATTCTCGCAGAGCTTGGCAAGGACCTCAGGATCGTCGTTCACCCCGTGAAGCAAGACCGACTGGTTGAAGAGAGGGAAACCTGCATCAGCAAAAAGCGCTATAGCCCTGAGGCTTTCAGGACAGAGCTCACGCGGATGGTTGAACTGGGTCATGATGAAGATCGGTGCCGTATTGAACTTTCTCAGGACATTGATCAGATCGCAGTCAATCCTTGATGGGTCGCTTGCAAGATAACGGGTGCATAGGCGGATCATCAGATCCGGCCGTCTTGACCTGAAAGCTCCGATGAGATGCTCAACTGCATTGTTTGAAAGAGTGAGCATGTCGCCGCCAGTCAGAAGGATTTCCCGTATTTCAGGGTGCTCTCCGACATAGTCTGCGCTCTGATTTATCTCATCTTCTGAGGCTGGTCCCTGAAGACTGCCGGTGAATCGTCTCCGGAAGCAGTGGCGGCAGTACATGGGGCAGACATCGGTGACAAGAAAAGCAACTCGGTTTGCATAGCGATGGACAAGCCGCGGGTTTATGCTGTGAGCAACCTCGGCAAGCGGATCGATATTCTCCCAGCTGCGGCTGGAGTTTTCCATTGCAGTCGGCACAACCTGAGCCCTGAGCGGATCGCATGGATCGTCAGGATCAATCAGAGAAAGGAAATGATCGGTTATTGCAAGAGGCACCGTAGAAGAATCCTCATGCCATGCCATCTCGGATGGTGTAAGCCTGAGCGTTTTCTGCAGTGCCTCCAGAGTATGTATCTGAGACATCTAAACTAGCTGTTGACTCGTTCCAGGTACTCTTTGGTCTCCGTATTTATGCGGATCTTCTCGCCTTGCTTGATGAAGATAGGCACTCGGACCTTGAGCCCCGTCTCGGTAGTGACGTACTTGGTTGCACCTGTAACGGTATCGCCCTTGATGGCATCCTCCGCTTCTGCGACTGTGAACACAACCTTGCTCGGAACCTGAATGTCAAGAATCTCATCGTTGTACACTGTGCATCGATAAGTCTCGCCTTCCTTCATAATATACTGGTAATCCTGAAATGAAGTCATCGGAACCGGAACATCATCGAAAGTATCGACATTCATGAAATGAAAACTCTCGCCATCGTTGTACTGATACTGAAAATCCATGTCCTCGACAGTGATATCCTCGGCATTGTCCTGACTCTTCATCGTCTCCGCAAGCACCTGTCCGGTTGATGGGCTCTTGAGTTTGAGCCTTACGAAAGCCGATCCCTTTCCAGGGTTAACGAATTCACGGTCAATGCAGACAAATGGCTGTCCTTTGATCAGAAGAGCTGTGCCCTTGTCAATCTGTCCTGCTTTTATCATAAAACACCTCTATTACAAAAAATAAACAACTTTCAAAGTATATCAGAAACAGGAAACAATATCAAATCTCCGATGGATTTTTTTTTGCACTCAGTCATAAGAAGTCTGTCCATGCCTATCGCAACCCCTGAACACTTGGGAAAAGTCCTGAAAATTTCCCAGTACTTGTCATCAACATCTGGAATAACCGACCCTGAAACCGATCTGGCAGCCGAAAGCGCAGCATATTCCTTTCTGAAGCAGTCGCGAACCTTCAGCGGATCGGTCTCTTCGGCATAGCAGTTCGCAATCTCCACCCCGTCCCAGTACAGTTCCCATCGCTTCTTCGTCATTCCGTCATTCTCGGCAAGGCATTCGATCTGAGCCGGGTATCCTGTCAGGCACACAGGCCGTGATCCTGTGAGCGCTGGCTCGACGAAGGCTACGAAGATTCTGTTGAACGTGTCGTCCCATCCTTCTCTGACCGAGGGGTCTATGGCCAAACCCAGATTCACCGCCTGCTTTCGCAAAGTCGCATAATCCTGGATAGCCTCAAGATCGAGACCGGTTGCTTTTTTTAAAGCATCAGCCATCGAAACGACCTCGAATCCCCCTTTGAGGCCATCAGGGCAGCCTGGAATAGCAGTCTTGCAGAACATCTCTTCGGTAAGGGCAATCGAGTCCTTTTCATCATAGCCAACTGTGTAGTACTCAAGCATTGTGAACTCAGGATTGTGAAGGTGGCCGATCTGCTCGGCATTCCGGAAGCATTTTGAAATCTGGTAGATGCTGGGAGACCCTTCAGCCAAGATTCTCTTCATGAAGATCTCAGGAGACGGAACCATGTACAGCTGCCGCGAAGCTCGGAATTCATTGGTGAACTCCGTTGCAAAATCCTCGATGGTAGGTTCTGGAATCAGAGTCGGAGAAAGAATCGGAGTCTCCACTTCGAGATACCCTTTCTCATCAAAGAAATTCCTGACGTTCCTATACAGCAGGCTTCTGGCCTTTACAAGATCAAAATCCATAATCACTCCTCCGGGCAGAAAAGCTCAAGATAGCGCTTTGCGCAGCTTAATGCCCTGATCCCCAGCTCTTCATGATGCAATGCCTCAAGAATCAAGGCATTGTCTTCGATGGTTCCAGAAGGATAATAACTACTCTCTTGAAGATAAGCTTCAATGGAAGGCGCAAGATCCCTCAATTTCTTGGTTGAATCGGACTTAAGCTTATCAATGAAAGCCTTTCCATCAAAAGGCTCGCAATCTCTTGCCATCTGGAGAACATCATTCCAGTATTTTGCTCCGGGCTTTGCATCAGGAAAGCCATGCAGGACAGCCTCTGTGACAGGCTTCGAGCGCCCTCTCTCTGCACGTCTCTGGGCAAATTTCATAGCCTTGATTGAATTCTGCACATCTTCATCGCTGCTGTACCTGACTGAATTTGCTGCCTGATACACATGCTCAAGGCCTGCATCCAAGCATTCAGCCAGCTCCTCACTGCTTTCAAACAGGAACCAGCACGGAAGCTGGGCAATGGGAGTGAACAGAGTCCCTGAAGGAATATTGTTTTCCTTCATCCACTGTCCGTAGCAGGCGGGGTATAGGAAGACCTTCTCAGGCTTCTTCTCATACGACAGCGCTTCAGTCAGATTCTGTCGCCCACCGATGGAAATCAGGTTGCAATTCGGGCAGCTATGGGCAAGCCTTGAATACTCATCGTCCTGTGCTGTGAAGTAGAAGACCTGCCTGCTTTTTGCAATTTCGGAAATTGCCGAGCATAATGCAGAGGTTCTGGGCTCATCGCTGGTGGCCATGAGCTCATCGAAGATAAGCGGATATCGCACCGTGGTTTCGGCAAGCTCGATTGCTGCAAGCCTGAGCGAGAGGAGCATCTGGACTCTTGTTCCACTTGAAAGCTCATCGAGAAGATAGGTCCGATCCTTCTTCGCATCGTATGATCTGAACTGAGAATCAGAGAAGCTTATATCATGCTGACCAGATGTGAATGTCTTCATCCAGGCACTTGCCTTGCTCAGAATTGCAGGACAGTCCGTTTTCTGAGACTCGGATTCAACAGCGGCGGATAGCAGCCCGACAGCTGTTGCTATGGCATATTCCTCCCATGAGTCGGATAGCTTCTGACGCTTTCGCTCAAGGTCAAGCTTAGCCTCGGAGACAGCGCTGGAATCAATAAGTCCTTTGTATCTGGTCTTCAGGCTTCCTAGTTCCTGCATGGAGAATTCGCTATCAGCTATCTGCTTTTCCAACTCCTCCTTGCGAGCCTGAAGTTCTGTGCTGTCAAGGCTGCAAAGCTCATCATCGGCCTGAACCAGTGAAATCTGTGCAATCTGATTGCAGACTTTGGTATAATCGTCCAGCTCTGAACACAGAATGGAAAGCTGCTGTTCATCTCCATCGGCAATTCCTGTCTGCTCCCAGAATCTTCCCATATCCTGCTTCGCCTTGCAAAGCGAATGCTCATCAGATTCAATCAAGCGGGCAATCTGCTGCTGCTTTGCCTCGGCTTCTTTCAAACCAGCAAGCTGATCGGCCATTGCCTTCGCCTGAACTAAAGCGGCCTCGTAAGAAGCAAGATCTGTTTCAAGCATAAGGCCAATCTTCTGTATCAAGCTTTCAAGCTCAGACTTGCGATCTGAGGCGATCTTCTCGGCCTTGTCACGCTTTCCTATTTCATTTTGCCATCTGATGATCTCCGAAGAGAAGTTGAACAGTATTCCTGTTTCAAATGACGGAGACGAGGCATTGATTCCAAGAGCTTCAGCAGCCTCTTCTGAACCTTTTCTCCATGCATCGAACTGTCTTTGAGCTTCTTCCAGCTTAATTCTTGCATTCTCAAGTGCGTTAAGCTTCTGCTGATCTGCCAGCAAGCTATCGATTCTGAGCCCGATCCTGGCAATTGCATCGAGGCACATCTGCTCCGTAATCCTTCCTGTGACACCATCGAAATTTCGTGACTTCAGAATCGGCGAAAGGCTTATCGGCTTCAAGCTTGAAAGGACTGAATACAATGCAACGGCAATTGCTGTCGCTGCACCTGCAATCCAGCTTCCAAGAACAGCGGCAAGAACAATTCCAACTGCTGCAATGCAGATTGGAATCCAGATGCTGCTTCTGCTGGGCTTCATAGCCTGAGAGATAGCTTGCCTGTCAGCTTGAAGAGTCTCAAGCTGCTTTTGATCGAATGCTGATGGAGCATTGGCCTTGAGCTCATCATAGGTCTGCCTGGCAGTGATGAGATTTCCCCTTGCTCTTTCCGAATCCTGAGCCACCTTCTTGAGAGCTGTTGCCTTTTCCTGAAGGCTAGCAGTCTCAAGGTCTGCTCCCAGCCAGCTGTACTGCTTGGAAAGTATGCTGCATTCGGCTTGAGCAAGGAACAGAACATCATCGGCAGAGCTTGAGTTGCGCTTTGCGTCCCTAAGCTCATCCATCAGAAGCTCAAGGTTCTGCCTTGCATTTGAATCCGAACGAAGGCTTTCCGGTATGCTGAATCCAGCAATCGTCTGGTCGTTATCCTCCTGCTCCTGCCTTTCTGATTCAAGCTTCTTAGCAGAATCATCAAGGCTATGCCTGATGGTCTTGTACAGGTTCATCGTATCGGATGTGATGCGATCCATGTTCTCTGGGAAGCTGCTCTTGCGAGCTTCAAGTGAATCAAGAAGAGCTTTCTGTTTTTGGAATTCAAGTGCCTTCGAAACTTGCTCAGACTGTAATCTAATCTCAGGAATCGATTGTGAAAGAGTTTCAAGTTCATGGATACGCTCAAGAACCTCAGTACCATGCGCCTGCTCATACTGAAGCTTAGTCAGGTTTGCCTGCGCCGCTTTGTATTCATCAGATAATGCTTTAGGGCCAGTCGGCTTGCATCCCGCATCCGCTGCCGCTTTTGAAACATCTATTCCATAGTAAAGCTCGCCTTTGACTTTCTCTGCAAAAACACTGCCTTTCTCGGAATTCTGAAGAAGATCCACGATGCTGAGGCTGTAGATATCATTTCCGCCATCCACAAGAGCCGGAAGCCCTGTGGAAAGATCTTTCTTGTTCTTCTGTGACAGGCTTCGGCCATAAAGAAGAATGCTGTACTGCTTTTCGGCGCATGAAGCCTCTGATTCTACTTCATAGCCTTCCTTCTTATGGTTCCACAGCGAGCCTGAAATAGCTCTGGAAAGGGTTGTCTTTCCTGATCCGTTCGGACCTGTTACAACGTTGAGCCCATCAGTGAAATGCGGAACATCAGGAAATTCACCGGAAGCAAAACCTGGAGCCCGTATTACTTTGATCTTGTCAATGCACAGCTTGTCGTTCATACTGCGGCCTCCTGTCGGAGCATCTGCCGAAGAAGCCGCTTTGCAGCCTCTTTGATTTCGTTGTCGAAGTCATTGTCTCCTTTGATGTCAAGGCAAGAGAAGTATGGACCGTTCTGCACTCTGGCAAGGCTTTCAGATATGCCATTCTCAATAGTATTCGACCTCGAAAGAAGGTATTTTGCAAGAACACCTATAGGGCCTGGCCTTCCCGAGAGCTGTTCAAGGTCTGTGTCAAACTCAGTGTGATCGGTGAATCCAGTAACAGAAACCTCGGTCTCTTCTATTGTCAATGAGAAATCCTTTATTCCAGCCAATGCCGAATCAAGATCAAGATTCCTGTCTGTTGCACCAGTGAATTCAAGGTTCAGGCCTACGCTCTTCAGGGGAATCGCTGAAGCATCCGACAGCGAATAGAAAGCAGCCTTGCACCCAGATGCAATCCTGTTTTCAAGTTCCTGCCTGTCATGAACAGAACCTGCTTTTATTTCCCAGTCCGAATAGACAGCAGGGCTGATCTGGACAAATTCAGGAGAGAGAAGCACCCCGTTCTTCTCTTCAATGCTCCAGATTCCATGGAATCCCTTCTCTGACCGGTCCAGAGGTACCGGGGAACCGCAGTAGAATGCCTTGCCTTGAGCTCCGCTCTGGTGAATATGGCCAAGCATCCAGCAGCGGGCCTTCGTATTCTCAAGCTCAGAAGAGAGCACTCCCGCATAGTTAGAACCATGCAGAGAGCTCATCAAGTCGCAGTGAAGCAGTCCGATCATAGGACCGCTGAAGTCTTCCAGCGTTCTATCGTATGACAGCATCGGGTCTGTCTTGAACCAGGAATCAGGGAACGACCATCCTATGAATCTGACTCCATTGAAGTCTTCGAAGCTCCACTTCCCATCATGTCCCAGAATCGAAAGCTTGTCGGAATCGCTTCCGGCAATCTGCGAGAATACTCTGAAGTCATGGTTTCCAGCCACTGCAATTACATGGACTCCTGCATTCTTAAGTCGCTGAAGCTGCAATACAAGCGGGCCGTAGCAGGAGAACCATGAATCTTCGCTGTCCATCACATCTCCGGAGAGCAGCAGCACATCATAGCCATGGGCTATTACATAGTCAGCAACAAGCCTCATAGCATAGTCGCCTCCGCTTGAAAGGAAGGCAGGAACTCTATCAAGATGAAGATCCGCACATGCCGCTATTTTCATAAAGCCCCCTACAGACACGAAAAGGGCTGAATCCCAGCCCTTGTCATATAAAAAAGCTGCTCAGTTCTTGAGCTTGCTCTTGAAATCGGAAAGCACTGATTCCTTCAATGAAGATTCCTTCTCTGAATACTCCTGATCGGTGAGATCCTCTGTAGCTGCTGTGCCTGACAGCACATCAGAAGCATTGCTCTGGCTGCTCATGCTCTGAGCAATCGTAGGCTCAACTGGTGCAGCAGTTGCCGGCTCATCAATAGTAGGAGTCGCTGTTGTTGCTGTTGCGGAAGGCTCTGCAGTCTTGACTGCAGTTTCTGAAGCTGCTTCTGTAGTCTTGGCCGTAACTTCTGAAGTTGATTCCGTGGTCTTGGCCGTAACTTCTGGAGTTGATTCCGTAGTCTTGGCCGTAACTTCTGGAGTTGATTCCGTAGTCTTGGCCGTAACTTCTGGAGTTGATTCCGTAGTCTTGGCCGTAACTTCTGGAGTTGATTCCGTGGTCTTGGCTGTAACTTCTGAAGTTGATTCCGTAGTCTTTGCTGTATCTGCAGCAGAAGCGGCAGGAACTACAAGCGGCTCGATTGCATCGGCTATTTCCTGCTTGTGCTCTAGGATAAGCGGAACCACTGCATCGGCTATTTCCTGCTTGCTCTCAAGAACCAGAGCAACCAGCTTTTGAGCTATCGCAGGATCGGATTCAAGGGCAGAAACCACTAGGCCTGAAATGAACTGACTATTATTCTCTTCAAGAGCAGTCACTATCGCAGGGCCAAGTGTGCCGGCATTTGCAGTGATAATTGAAACAACGGCATCCGATAGCTCCTTGGAGCTGACAATGGTGGATATGATGCTTGTAACAAGCTCATCCTGATTGGCAGCCATCCAGTCGACCATTGCTTTCTGAAGCTGACTGGAATCCGAAACTGTCTTCAAGACAGCCGACTGAACCACAGGGGTGACCTGTGCAATGATCTCTGGAATGCTCTTGGATATCTGATTTGAAACAGTAGCAGACAGGCTGGAATTCACTGCATCTGTAATCTGAGGCACAAGCGGCTTGATGTCGTCCATGGTCACAGAAGGCTTTTCCACCTTGGCAGCTATTGCGTCAGTATCGACCTTGGCAGCAACGGCGGATACATCAATCTTGGAAGCAGCCTTTGAGGCGATGGCATCAGTATCAATCAAAGCGGCAGCATCTGAAGCAACTGCATCAGTATCAATCCTTGATGCAGCTTCAGAAGCAATTGAATCGATATCAATCTTTGATGCAGCTTCAGAAGCAATGGCCTCAGTATCAACCTCTGGAACGGAGGAGAGAGCAAGCTGCTTGGAAACTTCCTCAGAAATCAATGCCCTTATCTGGTCATCCGTTGCTGAAGGTGCAGAAGGTGCTGATTGCACCGCAACACCTGTCTTCTCTGAAATCTTCTTCTGAACCTTCTCATTGTAACCAGGCTGTGTCACGACAATGATCGCCAGAAGGTACACCAGAACCACAATAAGAACAGCGAGCAATATTTTCGGACCTTTTCTAGCCATGTTTAACCTCAGTTTCCCTGCTTCTGAAAAGTTTATCACAAATCCTATTGATTTGTCGATGCATTTTATTGCAGTTATTGCCATTATCAACGACGTAAACGGGAATGCCCGGACAGAAACAGCGACTGTTTATATCTCTCTGGCTCATGCATCGCCTGATGTAAGAATCCTTTGAAGTCCCGTTTCTGAGATATGCCCTATGCCATCTGACAGAGAACGGGCATTTGACAAAGATCACTGCATTGCATAAGCGGTCAAGCTTCATTCTATGCAGGATGGCAGCATTGATAATGACCACATCGCTGGTGCATTCCGAAACTGTTGCAATCACCTTCTCAACCATTTTTGGGTGGACGATCCGCTCAAGAGCATGGAGCTTGGCAGGGTCTGAGAATGCAATCCTTCCAACAGCCTTCCGGTCGACCTTGCCATCAGGAAGAATCACATCACTCCCGAATGCTCTTGAAACCTCAGAGGCAGCCTGATCGATTACATCATGACCCACCTCATCGACATCAATCGACTGCCAGTGCTTTTCCTGTTCCAGGTAGCTTACAACATAGTTCTTTCCGCTGCAGCTCTTTCCCGCAACCCCGATAATCATCGTCAATGCATCTGCCCCCAATCGGTACCAGTCTCAATGCTGCAGCGAAGCGGCACGGAAAGCTTTGCAGCAGAAGTCATCACCCTGCTCACCATCGCCTTCATCGATTCAACTTCAGCTTCAGGAACTTCGAATATAAGCTCATCATGAACCTGAAGAAGAAGCTTGGAAGAGAATTTCCCATCAATCAGCGTCTGGGAGACCCCTATCATCGCCTTCTTCATGATCTCGGCGGCAGTGCCCTGAATCACGGAGTTTACGGCAATGCGCTCTGCTCCTGCAAGCTCGACCTTGTTGGAGGAAGCCATCTGAGGAATAAGCCTCTGATGCCCGAACATCGTATGGATCATCAAGTCCTTCTTCGCCTGCTGCTGAGTCTGTTCAACGAACTTCTTCACTCCCTTGTACATCAAGAAATAGGAATCGATGAACCCCTGGGCCTCCTTTCGTGAAATGCCCAATTCATTGGAAAGCCTGAAGGCAGACATGCCATAGATCACCCCGAAATTAATCGTCTTTGCAATCCGTCGCTGATCCGGAGTGACAAGCTCCGGCAGCTGTCCGAAAATCATCGATGCAGTGCGCCTATGGACATCCTCTCCGCTTCTGAAAGCATCAAGAAGCGCCGGATCATTGCTGTAATGTGCCAGAACGACAAGCTCGATCTGACTGTAGTCAGCCGAAAGAAGCACGCATCCAGGAGCTGAAGGGAATGCACCCCGGATCATCCTTCCTTCTTCTGTCCTTACCGGAATGTTCTGAAGGTTCGGATTCTTGCATGAAAGCCTTCCAGTCCCTGTTCCGGTCTGAAGGAAGCTCGGATGGATTCGTCCAGTAGATGGATTGACCAGCGCAGGAAGCCCTTCGCAGTAGCCCCGGAGCTTTGTGAGGAAACGGCTTCGCAGGATAAGAGAAGGAACAGGATCATCTGTCTTATTGGCCAGATCCTCCAGCACATCAGAATCAGTGGAGAAGCCCGAACGGGTCTTCTTTCCGGTTGGAAGATTCCGATCGACGAACAGCACTTCCTGAAGCTGCTTCGGAGAATTGAGGTTGAACTCCTTTCCGCAGGCTTTGTAGACCTGCGCTTTTATTCCGATCCTTTCGTCTTCAAGCGTCTTGGAAAGAGCTGCAATCTTGTCCGTATCAAGCAGGATGCCGTTGTATTCCATATCGGCAATCGTCTTCACAAGAGGCATCTCGATTTCAGTGAACACATTCATCAATCCCGCTTTCTCAAGCCTATGCCCGAAAAGCTGGTACAAGGCCCATGTGACATCGCTGTCCTCGGCACCGTATCTGACAGAATCTGAAAGGCTGATGTCAGAGAATAGCTTTCCCTTTGGAACGACATCCTCGAATTTCACAGTGTCATAGGCAAGATTTCTCTTCGCAAGGTCGTCCATGTTGTACACCCCGCTGTCTGAAGACAGAAGCCATGCTGCAATCATCGTATCGAAATGAAGGCACCCAAGCACTAGCCCGGCACGCCGGAGCACATTGTAGTCATACTTTATGTTCTGACCTACGACCTTCACGCCCTCAAGCCTTCTGGAAAGAATCTCAAGGACCTTCTTCTCATCAAGCATCCGTCTTCCTTCGCATACGAGAGGAACATAATAAGACTTTCCGATCTGCGAGCAGAATGAGAATCCGACAAGACTTGCCTGCATCTCATCCACGCTGGTAGTTTCAGTATCCAAAGCCATGATGCCCAATGAGGCCGCTTCTTTCAATGTCCTGTCAAGCTCTTCTAGAGTTGTTATAGCCTTGTAATCGGGATTTAGAGACATTGTTACTCGAAATCCATCATCTTGCATAGCAGCAGGCTCTGGATTGGCTTCTGGAGGGGGAGCCTCATGAGAGACACTCTTCCCGCTTATCCTGGCAGCAAGAGCTGCAAGGGTCTTGGATCCCGCCTGATAGAAGAGAGGAACAGCCTTGGACCAGTCCAGATCTTTTGCAGAGAATCCTTCCTTGTCAAAGTCATCAACCTTGAACAGGTCATCCTTCAGGACTATCAACGTATGAGAAAGCCCAATGTGGTCCTTCGCCGCTTCGAGCTTGGCCTGCACAGAGGGAGAAAGCTCATCGATATGGCTGTACACGCTGCCAAGGGTGCCATACTGTCCAAGGAGTTTCTCTGCACCCTTGGGACCGAGCCCGTCTATTCCAGGAACGTTGTCCGAACTGTCACCTAGAATGGTAAGATAATCCACTATCTGATCCGGCTTCACTCCATAGATCTGAGGCACTTCATCCTTGGTGCAGAGCATGTAATCCTTCTCGCCTTTGCGGGGAGGCCTGAGGACGGTAACGCCATCCCCTACCAGCTGCATGAGATCCTTGTCGCCGGTGACGATGACTGTCTCAAGCCCGCTTCTTCCAGCCTGGCGGCAGAGAGTGGCAATGATGTCATCGGCTTCCATTCCGACCTGCATCCTGTATGGGATGCCAGCAGCCTTGAGGATATCAAGAATCATCGGAACCTGAGCATGAAGGTCCTCAGGTGCTGCATCGCGGTTTGCCTTGTACTCTGGGTACAGCTCATGGCGGAACGTCTTTCCATGGGCATCCATGGCAACCACAAGATATTCGGGGTTGTATTTCCCGATGATCATCATCAGAGTATTGAAGAATCCGAACACAGCCGACACGTTACGTCCCTGAGCATCAGTCAGCGGCCTGTTAATGAAGGCGAAATACGAACGGTAAATAATCCCGTACCCATCTACTGCAAAGAGCCTTCCTTTTGCAGAAGGCTTGGCCGGCTCGTCATCAAAAAGACTGCCCTGTTCGTATCCGCTCATTGATCCTCCGTCAGTTGATCTTGTCCATTATCGTATCGATAGCCCCTGAAGCAAACGAAGCAATGCTGGCTCCGAGCTTCTTGAAATCGATGCTCGAGATTGCCTTGCTGATGCTTTCGGCGCTGATGTTTATATCAAGCTCCTTGGCTGCATCCTTGACAAAGGAGGAAACCGCCTGTGCTCCATCGGAAGCCCCATCCTTGATTGTATCCCATACATCTGAATTCTTGAGCTCATCGATTATCTTCGAAATCTGCTCATCGGTAGCACCTGAAGCCTTCAGTTCTGTCTTGATATCAGCAACCATGTCAGTGATTTCTGCGGTGCTTGAAGCCATCTTGGCAGAGACATCACCGTTCTTGAAGCTCATCCCGAAGTACTTCTCGGAAGCATTCGGGAAAAGGAAATAAACCACCGCAAACATCACTGCGCACAGAATCAGCGCTCCAAGGAAACCTTTCATTACGCTTTTCTCTTTACCCATGGAAATCCTCCTGTCATGATAATACCATATAAATCACTGCACGTGGAATACATGCTTTGAAAGCCTTGCAAATGCCTCTTGCACACGTGACAGAGGAAGCGCAAGATTCATCCTTATCGTGTGCTCTCCGCCGAACGGACGGCCATCCTGCCAGGCAACACCGACATCGCTGCCCGCCTTTAGAAGCTCATCAATTGTCTTTGAATGATCACGGCACCATGAAGAGCAGTCCAGGAACAGCATGTAAGTGCCTTGAGGCTTTGAAACCTCAATGCCTTCGTAATGAGACTTGATGTAATCGAAGGCCCAGTTGATGTTGCCTGAAAGAACCTGGCAAAGCTCATCCACCCATTCATAGCCCTCGCTTCTGTATGCTCCGATGAGGGCATGCATTGAAAGCACATTCATATCGTTGTAGTGCGAGAGGCTCGATTCCTTGGCTACTCTGTCACGAAGCGCCGGATTGTATATGATCCTGTAGCTTCCGATCAGTCCAGCAAGGTTGAAAGTCTTCGATGGCGCATAGAGCGCTACCGTGTGGTTTCTTGCATAGTCGCTGACCATCTGAGTCGGTATGTGGGTATTGCCATTGAGGATGATGTCGGACCAGATCTCATCTGAAACGATGTTGACCTGATGCTTCTCGAAGATCGCCATGGCCTTCTCAAGCTCCCACCTCTCCCAGACGCGCCCGCATGGGTTATGAGGAGAGCAGAACACAGCTGCATGGATCTTATTGTCGATGATCTTCTTTTCCATGTCCTCGAAGTCGATCCTCCAGATCCCCTTTGAATCAAGCTTCATCTGGTTATGGACGATATTGTATCCGTTGTTGCCAAGGGCATGGGTAAATCCTATATACGTCGGCCCCTGGAGAAGCACGTTGTCACCCTTGGAGCAGAACACGCCAAGCGCAGATACCACACCGCCAAGCACTCCGTTCTCGTAGCCGATGCATTCTTTCGAAAGGCCGGTTACTCCATGGCGCTTGCTCTGCCATGCGATGATCTCATCGTAGTATTCATCTCTTGGAAGGAAATAGCCGAATGCAGGATGCTGGGTCCGTTCAATCACAGCTTGCTGGATAGTCGGAACAACTGGAAAGTTCATGTCGGCGACCCACATCGGGATCACATCGAATCCTTTCTCAGGCCTGCCTGGGGCAAAGCCATCTCTCATGCCCAAGGCATCTACTGCCATGGCATCATTTCCTTTTCTGTCCAAAATGCTTGTGAAATCATACTTCATGATAATTGTCTCCAAATATCAGCATGATACAGCTTTTCTGCGTTTATTGCACCAGATCATACAAGAGTCATCTGAAGAACAAGCGAGAAAGAACCTTCCTTGAGATTGTCGCTGTTTGGAATGAGCATGTTCATGTCATGCGTCTCAAGAGTGAAATCAGTCGGAAGCGTGAATGAAACGCCTAGCTTGATTACAGGGCCAAGGAAGAAATCCAAGGTCGTCCTTATATTGAAGTGGCTCTTGTTAAGAGCATCGGTGAACGAAGCCGCCTCAATCGAATTTCCGTCAATCACAAGCGTGCCCTTCTTTCCATCATGCACATAGTCAACAACCGGGCCAAGGCAGATTCCAAGCCTTGCAGTTCCGAACAGGTCCTCAGAGATTCCAGCAACCAGCAGGCCGGAGAACTGAAGTCCATTGGATTCAGTGACGCCAAGCTCACCGGAGGCATCAAGTTCCAGAAATAGCATCTTCGTCCTTAGCTCGACGCCGAAATTGATGTCCTTTGCCGTTATGTTCTTTATATCTGATAGTGAACTGAGGGCTCCGTCTCTGAAGGTGAAATTGAATCCGGCTGATAGGTCGAACCAGTTCCAGCTCTGATTTGAATTCCCATCATCCGCAGCATATGCACAGGAGCAGAGAATGCAAGCAATGATCAGAACAACAGCAAACTTCTTCATAAGTCAGGAACCGCCTTGAAAAGCAGAATAATCTGCTTCCGTAAGAATATAACATTTCACTCTGAAAAAGGATACAGTTTTTATATAAAAAAAGACACCCCATCACAAGACAGGGCATCTTTGATCTTTCTGAAGGATTTGAAGTCCTAGATAAGATTGAATCCCAGGTAGATTCCAACCTGAGTCGCCTTCCAGTTGGTAGTAGCATCCTTGTAAGCGGCCTTCCATGCTTCACCATCGCTGATTGCAGCAATGCTGAGGTTGGTCGGAAGAACAGCATTCACGCCGAGCGTGATCGCATCGCCAAGAAGGAAGTCAACAGTGGCTCTTACGTTGATAGGAGCAGTAAGGGCCCAGTTTGCCATGTTACCGGCTCCGCCTTCCATGCTGGCAATCAGAGTCTGTCTCTTGGTATCTCCAACGGTCGAAGGTCCAATTATGAACTGCTGACCTTCTGGATTGGTAGGCTTGTATGCGAAGTCAAGTCCGGCTGTAACACCAAGACGGATGAAACCAAGAAGGTCAAATGAAAGACCTACGTTCCCGTAGCCTGAGTAATCGAACGTCTTGTAGAACTCTTTTGCACCAGATCCATTGGTGTTCATAAGAGCTCCGGCATCAATCTCGACGATTGCAAGACGAATCCTGAGTTCAGGTCCGAACTGGTAGTTGTCCAGCTTAAGGAAAGGAGAAGGATCTGTTCCAGCCTTGACTTCATCAATCATTTCCCCAAGTCCATAATTGTACTTTGCTACTGCGCCGATGATGAGATCGAACGCGCCTCTTCCTGCAAACACTGCTGCTGGAATGAGCAGAGCAACCATTAAGACAATCAATGTTTTCTTCATTTTCTATTTCTCCTTGTGACGGCGAACCCGTCATCAATTTGCAACACGAAGCATACGCCTCGCAATTAGTATAACAAGAGTCTTTTAAAAAAGATACAGAAAAAAACTCAGAACTTATAGAATTTTCATACAGAACCAAAGAAAGCTGAGCTTTCTTGTGCAGCATCAATGACTATATCTTTTCTGCTTCTGAGGTTGATTTTTGGACCAGTTGGAAATAGTATCAAGGCATGGCATGAAAGCATGCAGCCAGGAGGACATTATGGAAGAGACAATCCGCTGGGATCTGAGCAACATCTACCCATCGATAGATTCAAAGCAGTACACAGCTGCTCTGGAGAATACAGCAAGAGACATCGAGGAATTCGAGAAAACTCTTAAGGGCTACAAGCCTGGAACGCTATCTGGAAAGGAATTCGAAGCCTTTGCAGTTCAGGTCATACGCCATTATGAAGCAATAATTGATTCATGTACCACCGCCAGTGCCTATGCATATGCATGCCTGACAGTAAACACCTCCGACAAGAAAGCAGTGACCGGAGTCAACAAAGCCGATGAGCTTTCAGTGAAGGCCGAGGGAGCAAGCGTCCTGTTTCACAAGTTCATAGCCGACAGCAAGGATGCTGTCCTTGCGCTTACAGCGAAAGGATGCGTGCTCGAAGAATACGGGTTTGTCCTGAAAGAGACCATCACCGAAGCGGCCCACATGATGAGCCCTGAGATGGAGAACCTGGCAAGCGACCTGAACAGAACCGGCTGCGATGCGTTCTCTAGGCTTCAGGAATCGATCTCATCAGTTGCAAGCGCCGAGATCGGTGGCGAAATGAAGACTGTGATCCAGCTTAGGACCATGGCCACTGATCCTGACCGTGCGGTGCGAAAGAAGGCATACGATGCCGAGGTTTCAATCTGGAAAGAGCATGAGGTCGCATTTGCAGCAGCGCTCAACGGCGTGAAAGGCAGCTGCCTGACCCTTGAGAAGAGGCGTCTCTGGAACGACCCGCTCGAACATGCAGCGTTCCTTTCAAGGGTGAACATGAAGGTCATCGACGCCCTCACAGGGACGATTGAGAAGAATTTCCCTACATTCAGACGCTATCTTCATCTAAAGGCCAAGGCACTTGGGATCAAGCAGCTTGCCTACTGGGACCTGTTCGCTCCGATCGGCGAATCGGCAAGGAAGTGGACTTACGAAGAAGCTCAGAAGTTCATCGTCGAGCAATACACCGCTTTCAACCCCAAGCAGGGAGCATTTGTCCAGAATGCATTCGACAAGCATTGGATCGACCCATTCCCAAGAGCTGGAAAGACCGGTGGAGCCTATGATACCTACATGCCTGATGTAAAGGAATCAAGGGTATTCGCAAACTTCAACTACGATTATGACGGAGTGTTCACCCTGTCACATGAACTTGGACATGCCTGGCACGACAGGATAGTAAGCACAAGACCGGCATTGCTTCGCGCCTACCCGATGACTCTTGCCGAGACTGCCTCGATCTTCGGAGAGTTCACGGTATTCAAGGGCGCTGTTGCCGAGGCCAGCGACTGCGAGAAGGCAATCCTGATTGAGAACTACCTTTCAAGCGCCACACAGACATGTGTTGACATCCTGGCAAGGTTCTACTTCGAGCGCAATCTGTTCGAAGAACGGGCAAAGGGAGAGCTTGTTCCATCCGAGCTGTGTGAAATGATGGTTGCCGCCCAGAAGAAGGCATATGGAGACGGACTTGATCCAGATACGATCCATCCGTACATGTGGGCTGTGAAAGGCCATTACTACAACGCAGGATACTCGTTCTACAACTATCCGTACGCATTCGGGCAGCTGTTCGGCCTAGGGCTTTTCAAAGAAGCCCAGAAGAACGGAAGCAGCCATCCATTCTGCGAGGATCTAAACAGAATGCTGTCCATCACCGGACAGTACGATGCGATGACAGTCGCCGCAACAGGCGGGTGTGACATCCAGAGCCCGGAGTTCTGGCAGGAAGGCCTTGATATCATAGCTGACTACACCGACCAGTTCGAAGAGCTCGTTGCAAAGAAGTGAAGATGAGAATCAGAATCACAGACCTGGTTCAGAAAGGACAGGGAATAGGACGCTGCGAGGACGGAAGAGTGATCTTCGTCTCGGGCGCCCTTCCCGGAGAGCTTGTAGATGTCCAGGTGACCAGGGAGAAGAAGGACTTCCTGATGGGAAATGCCGTTTCGGTGATCGAAAGCTCGCCGGACCGGACAGTCCCCGTCTGCCCGCTGTACGGAATCTGCGGAGGCTGCAACCTGATGCACCTCAGATACGAGGCGCAGCTTTCAGCGAAGAAGAAGTTATTCCTGGACACGCTGCACCAATTCCATGCGCTTGACAAGTCCCCGTCCTTCCAGATGGAGGCGCCGGCATCAGGCAAGAGCCTAGGCTACAGAACCAGAGTCCGATTCGAGATCAAGGACTCAAGCGCCGGTTTCTTCCGATCAGGAAGCAATGAATTCGTCGCTGTTCAGTCCTGCCCTGTGCTTGATCCCGAGATTAATGCCTTGCTCGTTCATCCTGAGAAGCTGGCTGCAGTGGCCAATGGAGGAGAAGCAGCAGTATGCATGAGTTCAAACGGTCCTCTTTTAGGACGTGAAAACGGATTTGCGACCATCATGGGCAAGACGCTGCCTGTTTCAAACAGCGTGTTCTTTCAGTCAAACCTCTCTCTGCTGCCTGAGATGATTGATTACATAGTCTCTCTCGTTCAAGGAGAGAACGTCATGGATCTGTTCTCTGGAATCGGAACGTTCTCTGCTTTCCTTGAGGACCATCACAAGGTCATCGCCGTTGAAAGGGATCCCCATTGCCTGGCTCTTGCCAGAATGCATCTGAAATCAACTGAGTTCTTCACAAGAAGCGTGGAGGATTTCAAGTTCACCAAGTGGGCTCAGACCATCATCGTCGACCCGCCTAGGACAGGACTTGACAAAAAAGTGCCTGCCCAGCTAGGAAAGCTCGGCGCAAGTCGTATAATATATGCAAGCTGCGACAGCGTAACGTTCGCACGCGATGCCGCTTTGTTCAGCGAGCTGGGCTATGCCCTGACAAGCTCAAGGATATTTGATTTTTACCCGCAGACATCCCACATGGAGTCTGTGAACGTTCTTGACAGGAGGACTGGGAAATGAAAGACGGATTCATCAAGGTGGCTGCAGCCACTCCTTCGATAAGGGTGGCAGACTGCGTTTACAACACATCCAAGATCCTTGAGCTCATCAAGAAAGCCCAGAGCGAAGACGTGAAGCTGCTTGTGCTTCCTGAGCTCTGCGTCACAGGCTACACCTGCGGCGACCTGTTCTTCCAGCAGGCGCTGATTGAAAGCTCAAGAGAAGCTGTAGGCAAGATTGTCGAAAGCGTTCCGAAGGATCTCATCGTGATATTCGGCTGCCCTGTGGAATTCCGCGGCAAGCTGTTCAACTGCGCCTGCGTTGCAAACGATGGCAGGATCCTCGGGCTGGTGCCCAAGGTCAACATCCCGAACTATCAGGAATTCTACGAATGCCGCTGGTTCACCCCTGCCCTGAGCCAGCCTCAGAAGATCAGCTTCGCGGGATACGATACCGTACTGTTCAACAAGCTCATCTTCGCATGCAATCAGATTCCGCTGTTCAGGCTCTCGGTCGAAATATGCGAAGATATCTGGGTTCCGAATCCGCCTAGCGTATCTCATGTGGTAAATGGAGCCACTGTCATAGCAAACCTTTCCGCAAGCGATGAGTTTGCAGGCAAGTCCGCATACCGCTCAAGTCTCATTTGCGGGCAGAGCGCAAGGCTCATCTGCTCTTACATCTATGCAGATGCCGGTGAAGGAGAATCAACATCCGATCTGGTGTTCGTAGGTCACAACATGATCTGCGAGGATGGCGAGTTTCTCGCCCAGCACAGGGAATCCGAGGATAGCCTCCTGATCTCTGAGATCGATGTCAAGAAAATTGACCATGAGCGCAAGCTAAGGAACACTTTCGGCTGTGCAGACGACCCGACGTACATCTATGTCCCGTTCGACATGGATCTGGAGCAGACCGTTCTTACCAGGAAATTCGAGAAGTTCCCATTCGTTCCGGAGAAGGACTCCCAGCTCTATTCGCGCTGCAACAACATCATCAGGCTTCAAGCCCTGGCACTAAAGAGACGGTTCATCCATACCGGCTCCAAGACAGCCGTGATCGGGCTTTCAGGCGGTCTGGACTCGACCCTTGCGCTTCTGGTGACAGTCAAGTCATTCGAAATGCTTTCAAAGAACCGCAAGGACATCATTGCTGTTACCATGCCATGCTTCGGGACAACGTCGCGGACCCGTTCCAATGCTGAGAAGCTTGCCCAGGCCTATGGCTGCACACTCAGGGTGATCGACATCAAGGATGCAGTGGACCAGCACTTCTCTGACATCGGACATGACCCAGAGGTACACAACGTAGTATATGAGAACTCGCAGGCTCGCGAAAGGACTCAGATCCTTATGGATATTGCAAACGAACTCAACGGTCTGGTCATAGGAACGGGAGATCTTTCAGAGCTTGCTCTAGGATGGGCAACCTTCAACGGCGATCACATGTCCAACTATGCAGTCAACGCCGGAGTTCCAAAGACCCTTGTAAGGGCGCTTGTGACGGTGATTGCCGACAATAGCTCTGGAGAACTCGCTGAGGTGCTGCATGACATTGTGGACACCCCTGTGAGTCCTGAGCTTCTTCCATCCGATCCGAACGGCAGGATAACCCAGAACACAGAGAATATCGTGGGGCCGTATGAGCTTCACGACTTCTTCCTCTACCATATGCTCAGATGGGGTCATGCGCCTTCAAAGATCTTCAGAATGGCCTGCTATGCATTCCAGGACACATATGCTCCAGAAATAATTGAAAAATGGCTTAGAATCTTCTATCGCAGGTTCTTCACCCAGCAGTTCAAGCGTTCATGCATGCCTGACGGACCTAAGGTAGGATCTGTTGCTCTTTCTCCACGAGGGGACCTGAGAATGCCGTCCGATGCCTGCATGGCAATATGGATGGATGATCTGGAAGAAGTCTGATCAGATATCCAGATTGTACTCTGCAATCTTAGAAATAAGGGTTCGCCGGGTTATGCCAAGCTCTGAAGCAGCCTTCGTCCGGTTGCCTTCCCATCGGTGAAGTGCATTGATGATGGACTCTTTCTCAATTTCCTTGAGGCTTTTCTGAGGAGGAAGCTTTGAAGGAACCATCATTGCATCAGGTGCCTGCTCTGTGCCGGGGCGTGATACGCTGCCTCTGAGATCCAGGCAGTCTTCGTTGATCAGGTTTGAATCAGCAAAGATCACAGCCCGCTCGAGAATGTTCTCAAGCTCTCTGACATTGCCATAGAAGCTATGGTTCTTGAGCATGTTCATTGCCTCGACGGTGAATCCATCGATATGCCGCCCCATCTCCTTGTTGAGCCTTGAGAGGATCTGAGCCGAAAGCGGCTCGATGTCCATGGGCCTTGCCCGAAGCGGCGGTATGATTATCCTCACAACATTTAGCCTATAGAACAGATCTTCACGGAAATCACCATTGCGAACCATCTCTTCGAGGTTCTTGTTGGTTGCGCAGATTATCCTTGCATTGATCGGAATCTGAACAGTGCCTCCGAGCCTGGTGATCTTGCGGTCCTGGAGAACTCTGAGGATCTTCACCTGCAGAGGACGAGGCATATCGCCAATCTCATCGAGAAACAGCGTTCCGCCGCTTGCAAGCTCGAACATTCCTACCTTGCGTGCAATGGCACCGGTGAAAGCGCCTTTCTCATGCCCGAACAGTTCGCTTTCAAGCAGGTTCTCAGGCACTCCGCCGATATTGATCGCCACGAACGGGCCGCCTGATACAAGCGAATGGCCGTGGATGCTTCTGGCGACTACTTCCTTTCCAGTGCCGCTCTCACCAGTGATGAGAACATTCGCATTGCTCTGCGAAACTTTGGAAATGACATCCCTGATCTGCATTATCTCCGGAGAAATCCCTGTAAGCATGTCTGCTGGGACATTCTTCAGCTCAGTGCTCTGGACCATCCTTGCCAGGTCACGGGCCTTCACAAGGGTCGAGATCCGAAGGATCAGCTCCTCGGGGTTGAAAGGTTTGACCAGATAGTCCTGCGCCCCTTCCTTGAGAGCCTCGACGGCATCGGATATCTCGCCATGAGCGGAAATCATTATAGCCGGCATTGAAAGCCCATTGAGCCTCATCCATTTGAGCAGCTCGATTCCATCAATTCCCGGCATCTTGAGATCAATCACGCAGATGTCATAGGGACTGTCGCAGAGCATCCGCTGTGCCGAAAGTCCATTCTCGGCGCCATCGCACTCCATGCCCTCGACCTTGAGGTATCTTGCAAGCACATTTCTGATGTTATCTTCATCGTCTACAATAAGAACTCTCATGTCGTGCTCCCTTTCCTTTCATCTTCTGCACGGGTCTTGAGCATAGCATGTGCGAACTTGATAGGAATCATTGAGATCACCACTTCAGCTTTCGTGCCGCCGCCTTCACGTTCGGAAAGCGTAACCGTGCCGCCGCGCGCTTTCAGAAACTGCCTGGTTATCGAAAGACCAATGCCGGATCCGTGTATCTTTGTCGTGAAGAACGGATCGAAGAACTTGCTCCTATCACCCTTTGGAAGCCCGTCGCCACGGTCGAGAACCGAAATCGAAAGCTGGCTCTTGCGGCGCTCGACGATATCAACCTGGACCTGAGGATCACGGCCTGTGCAGCTTTCAGTGGCATTCTTAATCAGATTCTCGAACACAGACCTTGCACGATCGGGATCGAACTCAATGTATGCCTCCTTGAGGCTTGAAGGCGTGAATTCAATCCTGTTCGGAAACAGATTCTTGATCCCTTCAAGAAAGCTTCGAACTTCAATCAGCGCAGGATCTCCAAGCGGGTTGCGCAGGAAATCGCTCACTTTATTGGTAAGCTGGGTAAGCCTCAGAATCTCCTGATCGATTACAGCAAGGTCGCTTCTGTACTCAGGAGGCAGCTCCTTCTTCAGCAGGGCAGTCTGGATGGTCATCGCCGAAAGCGGATTCTTTATTTCATGGGCAAGCGTCCTTGCAGCAGCTCCTAGGCTCACAAGGCTTTCCTGACGTGAAAGCATCTCCTTGTACTTGCGGTTGTTGTTGAAAAGCCTGATGAACACCAGAAAGACAAGAACAAGAGCTGCTAATGCGATTGCAGTGAGCAGCCAGATTCTTGTGACGGCCCGTGAATACGAGCTTCCATCCATCACGACATAGAGAATCTCCGGAAAATCAAGATCAGTGGAAAGCGAGCCGCTCTCATCGAGGACCAGAGCTCCGGCATCAAGGTCAATCGAAAGGCGTGCAAGCCTCATGTAACGAAGAACGCCTGTCTTGCGGTCAAAGCTGTAGATTCCATATGAGGCATCGCCATCCTGGGTGGAATTGAATTCCATGTTCCCATATGGAAGTGCATAAGGTACCGATCCGAGGTATCGATAAAGACGTCCAGTGCTGGAATAGATGCCGATTCCAATGACGCTTTCATCGCTCATGATCTGAGTGGCTTTGGTCGAATCCTGATTCTCCGACCATGCCATGTAAATCGAATTGAAAGAGCGCTCTGCTTCTGTCTTCATCAGAAGGCTCTCTTTCTCAACAGAAGAGAATCCGACGAAAAGAATCATCGCTGTGATCAGACAGAAGAGCAGTCCAAGCAGCACATACGCCACTATCTTGTCCTTGGAAGCAAAAAAATCAGCAAAGCTCTTTGTATTCATCTCTATTCGTAGTTCAACGATTCAATAGGATCAAGCTTGGCTGCCTTCCTGGCTGGATACCATCCGAAGAACAAGCCGATGACCATTGAAAAGCCCACTGCAATAATATATGAAGAATACGAAATGTGCAACGTCCATGAAACAAGGTTAGTCACTGCAACGCTTATTCCAGTGCCTAGGATTATTCCCAGGAAGCCACCAACAAGCGTAAGTGCAATCGCCTCGGTTATGAACTGTCCCATTATATCGGAATTGGTCGCCCCAAGAGCTTTGCGCACCCCGATTTCCCTGGTTCGCTCAGAGACGCTCACAAGCATTATATTCATGATTCCAATTCCGCCGACAACAAGCGAAATCGCCGCTATTGCCGCAAGGAAAGTGCTGAATGTCCCTGTTATGCTCTGAGCCATCTCGGCAAGAGTAGCTGGCGAAAACAGATTGTATGAATCGCTTCCAACAAGCGAATCAAGATAAGATGTGATCGAATCTCCGATGGCTATCGGATCCTCTCCATCGGCGGTCCTGACAACGTAGGTTCCAACCATGCTTACCTTTCGGAAACGCTGGGTGTATGTATTGTAAGGAACATAGACATAGTTATCGAACGCTACCGACAGCATGGCATCCTTGCTCTCCATGACGCCAACCACCTGATAGCTCTTCGCCTGGGTTCGGAAGATGCTTATGTACTGTCCTACGGCATTGCCGTCAGGGAACAGCTCCTCTGCAACATCAGCTCCAAGAACGCAGACCTGACGCTTGAAGATATTATCCTCCTGCGAGAAGAATTCCCCGCTCTCGGCATCATAGTTCATGAGCTCAGCGTAGTTCGAAGGCACTCCTGCAAGCTGTGCAGTAGTCGTCTCCTGCTGATTCCTGAAATTGGCATTGCTCGTGTTCATGGGAAGCACGAAATCTATTCCGTTGATTTCGCTCTTCAGCGTCTCGCAGAACTGCTCATCGAACGTCTCAGAGCTCTTCTGTCCAGATACGGGGAAGATCGAGACCATCTCAAGCCCGCCTGCTGAAATGCTGTCAGTGATGCTCTCTGTAGCGCTGTTTCCAAGCGTCAGGATTGCCACTACGGCTCCGACGCCTATAATGATTCCCAGAAGAGACAGAAGCGTTCTCATCTTGTTGGCCTTCATCGAGGCAAATGCAAGCTTTGTATTCTCCCAGATCATATCACTTCTCCAATTTCCCATCACGGATCAGAATCTGACGGGAACAAGCCATTCCAAGCTCTCTGTTATGGGTGACGAGCACTATGGTCCTGCCCTCAGAGTTGAGCTGCTCAAACAGTTCCATTATCTGATTGCCTGTCTTCGTATCAAGCGCTCCTGTCGGCTCGTCCGCAAGGATCAGCGAAGGATTGTTCACCAGAGCCCTGGCTATTGCCACTCTCTGCTTCTGCCCGCCGGAAAGCTCATTTGGCTTGTGCTTCATCCTGTCTGCAAGCCCCACGCGCTCCAGAGCCTCAGTGGCAAGTTCACGCCGCTCTTTTGGACTGACTCTTGCATAAAGCAGCGGAGTCATGACGTTCTCAAGGGCATTGAGCTTTCCCAGCAGGTTGAACTGCTGGAACACGAAGCCTATCTTCTCGTTTCTGAGGTATGCAAGATCCCGTTCTGAGAAATCACTGGTGTCAGTGCCATCGATTTTAAGAATCCCGCTTGTCGGCCGGTCAAGACACCCGATCAAGTTCATCAGAGTGGACTTGCCAGAACCTGACGGACCCATGATCGAGACGAACTCGCCTTTCCTGATGTCCACATCCACACCATCGAGCGCTTTTACCAGATAATCGCCCACTATGTAGTACTTGCGGACATCAACTGCTTCAATTACCGAATCAGATGCCATTGGATTTACCTCTGAGGCGGTTCTCCGCCGCCACCGCCTGGACCGCCGCCGGTATCGGAACCGCTGCTCATGCTCATCATCATCGAGGACGCTGCGTTAGTTGAAGCAGTGGTCTGCATCATCACAGTATCGCCATCAGCAATATCCCCAGAGAGAACTTGATAATACCCTTCTCCAAGGTACTTCACCGAAACCTCAACAGACTGAGTCGTTCCATCTGAAAGCTTCTTCTGGACGGTTGATACGCCTCTGGTCGTCTTGACTGCATTCTGAGGCACGAGGAGCATTGATTGAGGCTCCTGAACATCTATCACCCCTTCGAACGAGAACCCAGGCTTGAAAGCCTCTGGGAAGTCCTCGAAAAGGATCTCGACATCCATTACTCCGATTCCAGAGCTTGTGTACCTTCCTACCATAGGAATGTATGACACTGTCGCCGTCATCGTCTTGCCGGGAACGCTGTCCGATGTCACAGTGGCAGTCATTCCAACCTTGATGTTCTGAATATCAATCTCGTCGATCTCGACAGTTGCCTTCAGCTTGCTGTTGTCAATGATTGTAATGACAGAGCTTCCAGCCTCAAAGTAATCGTTCTCATCGACATTCACCGATGTCACGACTCCGTCGAAGTTCGCATATAGCTTGGTGTTCTCAAGAGCTTTCGTCTGGCTTTTCAGCTTCATTTCAAGCAACTTGAGCTGGCTGGCATTGCCATCGATCTTCGCAGCTTCGATGTCGTTTGTCGTGGATTCTATTGCATACTGGGCATCGCTGTCATCCAAAGTGGCAAGAAGCTGTCCTTTCGTGACCTTGTCGCCTTCAGATACAAGAACGGAAGTCACGGTTCCAGAGGACCTGAATTTCACCGACTGGGTGTCGTAAGCCTCGACCGAGCCGGAAATATCAACGGCAACCGAGTACTCTCGCTGTTCCACCTTGCCCTCTACGGTCTTCGTCACTGCTGGTGCCGCCGGCTCTTGCCATGGCAGCCTTAAGTTGACCTTGTAGAAATTGTACAGGTACACTCCGAATCCGATTATTGCAAGCACGATCACCCAGATGATGATCGAGCGGATTCTTCTCTTGGTCTCACGTTTCCTTCGATCCTGACGAATCTTGTCTTCCGTTGAAAGTACAGGTTTCGGATTATTTTCCATATTCGTTCTCCTTAAAGCTGAAGAAGCGCAATCTTCTTGTTAAGCGATATTGCATCAAGATAATAGCATTCAAGTGCAGTCTCGGCTTTCTTCTGTGAAAAAACCGCATCATCGACATCGGTCTGGCTTGCAAGCCCAAGATCCAGCTTGGCCTGCTCGGTCTGGACAAGCTTCTCGGCATAGTCGACATCAGCCTGGGCTTTCTTGATATCCCCTTCAAGAACCCGGATTGAAGACCTCATGTCCACGGCATCGTCCAGATAGCCGGAAAGCTCATTCTCCCAGTCAAGCTGTGCAGTGAGCTTGTCATATTCAAGCTCCTTGATCTCAATCTGGTCTGTTTCATCGGTATTTGACGGGACGTACTTGCCGGACAGAGTCACGCTCGGACTGAAAGTCGAGCTGCTTATGTTCCATCCCAGATCCACAGACCCGCTTGCCGTCCAGCCATTGCTTGTTGAATACTTCACCCCGGCCGAAGCAGCCAGCGAATCAGAAGACCCAGTGCCCATCCCGACATTGCCTGAAAGCGAAGCCAGCGCATCAAGCGTCTTGGCTGTTTCAGTCTTGTTCCTGTATGCTTCCAGAGCCAGCTGGTATTTGTACCAAGCCAGCTTCACCGAGGAATTCCCATCTTCCAATGATTCAAAATCCACAATCTGCGTCTCGCTGATCTCAGGCCTGACATATTCAATTCCGTATTTGGTCTTGAAGTTCGCCTTTGCTATGTCAAGCTTGTCCTGAAGATTCTCAAGGGCAATCGTCTGCGAATCAATAGCATTCTGGAGGTTGGAATACTTTGAAGTTCCCTCTGTGACAGTCTTGAGCGCAACTGCCTTGTCAAGCTGCTTCTGTGAATCATCGAGGGATCTCTGCGCACTTTCTATGTTGATTTCCTGGTTGATAAGAGCTTTGAGGGCATCAATGAAATTCATCTGGAACTCAAGCAGGCTTGTCTGGTAGGAAGTCTCGATTGAAAGCAGCTGCCGTGCCATCGTAATGTCGTCCACATCGTATACGTATCCCAGGTCAAACTCCCATACCAAGCCGGCATTGGGCGAGATGCTGCCGGACGTGCTGGAATTCTTCACAAGAAGCGAGGTATCAAGCCCAAGCGAATAAGTGATTCCGCTGTCCGTTTCAGGAAACTTCAATGTGAAGCCAGGATTATAGCTCAGTACAGATTCCTCTGTCGGCTGATACTTCATGGTTCCTAGATCCACAGTCCATGCCATCCCGTCCTGGGCATCAATCTTGCTTACAGAAAGAAGGCTGTTCTCCCTGTTGATCTCATATCGCTTCACCTGAGTGCTTGAGCTTTGAGCCTCAGCCATAAGTTCTTCAGCAGTTCCTGCATAAAGCGAGAAGAAAGAAGCGGCAAGGACTGTTATCAAAGTACAGGCAATTCTGATTTTTCTGTTCATCTGTTTCCTCAACATATCGAAAAATAAAGCTTTATCAGCAAGTAATCAACAACCGCTGGTCAATTGCTCCATAAAAGTCCGTGTTTCTACATAATCGGATTATTCATCTTCCGATTGCAGCACATAGAACTTTGACGTAGGAAACTTAAATGAGCTTTAAATCGATTCAATCTCCACGTTTTTACACAAAGAACAGAAGCGCAGCCCTATAGACCAGCAAGGCAATCACCCAAGCCACTGTGCACTGAAACAGAATCATCAGCAATGTCTGATGAAGATTTCCGAGTTCTCTCCTGATAGCCGCAATTGCAGCCACGCATGGCGAATACAGCAAGGTGAACGTCAGAAACGACAGCGCAGAAGCCGGCGTGAAAAGCGCTGACAAAGCAACTGTCAATCCTGCAGTGGATGTATCAAGAAGCACGCCAAGAGTGCTCACCACTGCTTCCTTTGCGGTGAACCCTGTGATAAGCGCAGTAGTAATCCTCCAGTCAGTGAAGCCAAGCGGCTTGAATATCGGTGAAAAGACCCTTCCAAGCGCAGCCAGAAGGCTAGTGCTGTTGTCCATCACCACATTGAGCCTTGTGTCGAATGTCTGCAGGAACCAGATGATCACAGTGGCGACAAGAATGACCGAAAAAGCCCTTTCGATGAAATCCTTCGCCTTCTCCCACATCAGGATCACAACAGACTTGACCGAAGGCAGCCTGTAGTTCGGAAGCTCCATCACGAACGGCATTGAATTGCCCTTGAACAGCGTCTTCTTCCCTATAAGCGCAACAACAATCCCTATTAGAATTCCCATGACGTACAGTCCGATCATCACCAGCGCCCTGTATCGCTGGAAGAATGCAGCTGTGAACACAGCATAGATAGGAACCTTCGCCGAGCAGCTTACGAACGGCACTAGCAGCATCGTCATCTTGCGGTCCCTCTCCGAGGAAAGAGTCCTCGTGGCCATGATTGCCGGAACGCTGCAGCCGAATCCGAGAAGCATCGGTACTATGCTCCGTCCGGACAATCCTATCTTCCTCAGCAGCCTGTCCATTACGAATGCTATTCTTGCCATGTACCCTGAATCCTCAAGAATCGACAGGCAAAGGAAGAGAACAAGTATCACAGGCAGGAAGCTAAGCACGCTTCCGATTCCTGCAAATATTCCATCTATCACCAGGCTCTGCACCACTGGGTTGAGCTGATAAGCCGTCAGCCACCCATCTACCACCCCAGTGAACCAGTCTATCGCCTGAGCAAGCAGATCTGAAAGATTCTGTCCGACAAGATCGAATGTCAGATAGAACACCAGCAGCATTATTCCAAGGAATACAGGTATTCCCCAGTACTTGCTTGTCAGCACCTTGTCGATGCGCACGCTCTTCCTGCGCTGGATGCTTTCCGCCGGCTTCTTCACCGCTTCCTTGACAACCGTCTCTATGAAGTCGTACCTCATCGAAGCAATCGCCTCATTGCGGTCCATCTGGCTGTCAGTCTCCATCTCAAGAACGCTGTGCTCGATCAGATCATGCTCGTTCTCTGATATTGCAAGCAGCTTCTCAATCTGAGCATCGCCTTCCACGAGCTTTGTCGCCGCGAACCTCGGTGATATATGGCATCTTGCCGCATGGTCTTCGATTACATGGGAAACCGCATGGATGCATCTATGCACCGGTCCCGGTCCGCAGAAGTCAAGCTTCGCGGGAAGAATTCCATCATGCGCGACCTTGATCGCCTGCTCGACAAGTTCTTCTGTTCCCTGATTCTTCACTGCACTGATCGGGATGACCGGCACTCCGAGCATGTCGCTCATCTTCTCCGAATCCACGCTGCCGCCGTTGAGGACCACTTCATCCATCATGTTAAGTGCAACCACCATCGGAATGCGCATGACAAGCAGCTGCAGTGTCAGATAAAGATTCCTCTCAATATTCGTCGCATCAACGATGTTGATTATTCCATCGGGCTTTCCATTGATGATGAAATCCCTGGTAATGATTTCTTCGTTTGTGAATGGCCTGAGCGAGTATATTCCAGGAAGATCCACTATGGTGCAGTCCTCATGCCCTTTGATCACTCCTGACTTCTGATCGACCGTCACGCCAGGGAAGTTCCCGACATGCTGATTCGCTCCGGTAAGCTGATTGAACAGCGTCGTCTTTCCGCAATTCTGGTTTCCTGCAAGCGCAAAATTCATCACTGAACCTCCACTTCAATTTCACTGACGTCTTCCTTCCTCAGCGTCAGAGCATATCCTCTGACCTTGAGTTCTATAGGATCGCCCATTGGAGCAGTCTTCACGATAATGACCTTTGTTCTTGGAAGCAGTCCCATATCGAGCAGTCTCAGTCTGAATTCATCTTTTCCGCCTACTTTGGTGATTACCGCTTCCTTGCCTACTGGCAGCTCGCTTAGTTTCATTCTGTTCTCCTAGGTTAGCTATGACTAACTACCTATACAAGAAACTAACACATCAAACCGCCCGATGTCAACAAATCAAGAATGATTTTCTGCCATAGTCGCCCACGGGTTGCCCTCTTGCAATATTCTTATTATAGTGCTATTATATAGAAACTAGGGGTTTTTAAATAAACTAAGCGCACCGTTTATTGCGCCAAGGAATTCTTTCTCATTATGTGTCAGTCAAAGAAAGAGCTTCGCCTTATAAGGGGAGCTACTGTTGTCTGTTTCTTGTTCGGAATCCTTGGAGTTGTACTTTCAGTAGCATCATCTTCAAGATCCATTCTCTTCGATGGACTTCGGTCATTCATCCAGAGCGGCTTCATACTGTTCTCAGGACTTCTTCTCAAGCTCCTGTACCGCGGTGAAACCAAGCAGTACCCATTCGGCTATTCAGCATTCGAGCCATTCTTCATCATAATCAGAGTGGTGATTCTCATGTCTGCGAATATCTTCCTTCTGATCGGATCGGTCCAGGCGATATTCCAGGGCGGCTATATGATCAATACAGGCATAGCGCTGACATTCGCTGGGATTTCAATGACAGTATGCTTCGCCGTGTACATTGTACTCTCGAGAAATGCAAAGAAACTCGGATCGCCGATGCTGAAGAACGAAGCCATCAGCTGGCTTAACGATACATTCCTCAGCGGAGCAATGCTCATAGCACTGGCTGTGATGAGCATACTTGAGCGAACCAGATTCGCATATCTGGCACCGTACACTGATCCTGCTGTATCAATCATCTTCATTCTTACGATGTTCCCATCACTCTCTCGCCAGCTCATAAGCAACGCAAAGGAACTGCTGAATGCAGCCCCGCCTGAGAACATCCAGAAAGACCTTGAAGAAATAATCAAGTCCGAAGTGAAGCTGTTCGGGTTCAAGGACTTTGCCCTTTATTGCACGAAGTCCGGCCGGATGATCTCAGCAATAGTGTACATCACTCTGTTCAAGGAGCGCCCGATAGTGGAGCTCGATGCAATCAGAGCCAGAATCATCAGTGCAATGAAGGAATACTGGGAATTCTGCGACATAGACATAGTGTTCTCCATCGACACCAAGTGGATGGATCTCAATGAGCCGCCTCGCATCGACACAGAAGGCGATGATGACGAAGAAGACAAGGACAAGATACTGGCTTAGCCAGTGAATGCAGAAAGGGATGCCGCAAAGCATCCCTTTCTTGTATATTCAGTCTTCCTTATCCTGCTTGAGCTTTATTGAAACATTCTTCTTCAGGCGAATCTTCACCGGAACAGGAGCGAGCTTGTGCTTGCGGATCTCGAAGCAGTAGTGAATCTTACGATTGCGAGAGAAATCATCACCTATCGTCTCCTGGCTTATATCCTTCACATCGAAGATCTCTGCAATGTATTCATCGAGCTGGAAACGGGTGTAGTTGGTCGAGAAAATCAAAAGCCCGTCATCTGCAAGGTGAGCCATGCAAGACTTGATAAGCCGGCTGTGGTCATACTGGACATCAAAGCTGTCACGGCTCTTGCTATTTGAGAACGTCGGCGGATCGCAGAAGATCAGGTCGAACCTGTCACGCGTGCCGTCAAGATATCGCATGCAGTCATCAAGGTAGAAGAAGTGGTTGAGACTCTCAAACCCATTGATCTGCATATTCTTCTGCGCCCAGTCAAGGTATGTTCCGCTGGCATCTACGCTTACGGTTGACAGTGCCCCGCCAGCAGCGGCGTAGACAGTTGCAGTAGCCGTGTAGCAGAAGAGATTGAGGAATCTCTTTCCCTTGGCCAAACCCTCGATCTTCGCCCGCACCGGCCTGTGGTCAAGGAAAATCCCGGTATCCAGGTAGTCGGTGAAGTTCACCATGAACCTGTGCCCGCCCTCCCTGACAATGAAGAACCTGCTGTCAGAGGCATTGAGCTTGCTGTACTGTCTGTTTCCCCTCTGGATGGACCGCTGCTTCACGAAGATGCAGTCCATATCGATTCCTGTAACACGCTCGGTTGCAAGCACAAGCTCGTCAAGCCGACGCTGTGCATCATCAGGATCGATTGTCGAAGGAGGTGCATACTCTTGGAGGCTTATCCATTTGCCTTCGTAGATATCGATGGCAGCCGAATACTCTGGCATGTCCGCATCATAGAGGCGATAGCAGCTTACACCCTCTTTATCCATCAAAGGCTTCAGGGCCTCAAGATTCTTCTTAAGCCTGTTGGCCGCCATCTGGGCACCATCGGAAAGAGGAGCGGAAAGCCTCTCCTCTCGCTTGGCCTTGGCACGTTCGATCAGAGCATTGCGCTCATCGTCAGTGTAGATGTAGTAGTGAGCAAGCTGGCATTCCATTCCGCCGTTGTACAGCGAATTGGTCCGGTCAGGCTTCATGTCCACGTAGCCAAGGAGGCTGCTGTCCCCGCAGAGAATAGAAGCATTCCATCCTCTGAAGCAATCAGTGATCACCTTTCCTATTCCTGTATACAGCTTCTGGATCTGGACATCCGAATCACCCATCCGTATCCCATACGGAGGATCGGTAACAATGCAGCCTTTGCTGTCAGTCACATCGGAAGGCTTGGTATCGAGAAAGTCGCGGCACTGGAAGTCAATCAAACCGTCCACTCCTGCCGCCTTGGCATTGGCTTTTGAAATTCTGATAGCCTCAGGATCGATATCCCATCCAATAATCTTGCACTTTGGAACAACGGTGCTATCATCAGCCTCGCTGAATACTTCGTTCCAGACCTTCTCGTCATGGAATGGAAGCTTGTAGAAAGCAAAGCGGTACGGATCGACCAGCCCAGGCGCAGAATGGGAAGCCGTCATCGCTGCTTCGATGCACAGCGTTCCGCTTCCGCAGAAAGGGTCAAGGAAAGTGCACTGCTGCCCATCCTTGAACCACTGGCTCCTGCATACGACCGAAGAAGCAAGGAACTCAGAAAGGCAGGCTTCAGTCTGCTGCTTGCGGTAGCCTCGCTTGGCAAGCGAACGGCCGGAGAAATCAATATAGTAGGAAACGCTGTCTCCATCTATATGGAGAGCGAATGCGATATCAGGATCATCGACATCCACCGAAGGCCGCTGGTCATCGAACTTGTCTCGCATCCTGTCAACGATTGCATCCTTGAGCCTGATTGAAACAAAGTGGGTGTTCATCAGCCAGTTACAGCCGGAGACTGTCTCAGTCACTGCAAAAGTAGTATCAGGAGTAAGGAAATTCTCCCATGGAAGCTCGACGCTGTGGTCATAGAACTCATCAATCGAGGAGATCTCCGCCTGATGGAAAAGCACCAGAACGCGTGTTGCGCATCTTGTCCACAGGCAGAACCTGTATCCGACTCTCAGATCGCCTTTGAAGTACACTCCTCCGGATGTGACCTTCACATCCTCGGATCCTGCCTGACGTGCCTCCGTCTCGACCAGATCAGTCTGGTTCGCTGAAGTTGCTGCAAAATAAATCATTTGTCCTCCCCGAAGATCTCTTCCTTTGAAAACTCATAATCAGTCCCGCAGTTGAGGCATGAAACAGTCACAGGGAATTTGTCATCCTTGAGAATGCCGTCCTTCTCATCCTGAGGAAGGCTCCGCAGATGAGCAAGGAAATTCCCTCTCGTGCATGGGCAGGAGAACCCGACGGCAGCCTTTGAAAGGAACTGGGGCTTAAGATCAGAGAACACTTCATCCACAAAAGATTTCATGTCTTCCCCTTCGCTGATCTTCTTTCCGACATACGGAAGCTTTGCTGAAAGCTTCTCCATCTTGTCAAGGCTCTCTTCAGAGCAGCCAGGAAGAACCTGAACAAATAGACCGCCGGCACCAATCAAAGTGCCTTTCTTGTCAAACTTCAGGCTTAGGTCGAATATAGAAGGAGTCTGCTCGCTCTGCTGGTAGTACAGAGCAAGATCCTTTGCAAGATCGCCGTACTCCATCATCACATTGCCGCAGAACGGCTCCTTGGATCCTTCGATGATCTTCGTGATGCTCAAAAAACCAGGCCCGTAGAGAAGGTTAAGGTCCTTGCCCTCCATCGGCTTGTCCAATGGAATCGGAACCTGCTGAAGATACCCTCTTACTGCTCCGCAAGCCCAGGCTTCAACGCTGAAGCCCTTTATCGGGCCGCCGCACTGGACTGTGAGAACAATTCTGTCGTTTCCCTTGACCTCGCCAGCAAGAAGCCCGCCGGCAACATAGGCCTGCCCGAGAACCCAGGTTTCAAGAAAGCCCAGGCCGAAGTTGGCCCTCATCTGATTCACCATCGCAGTGCATTGCATTGCAGTCAACCGGAATTTCCCATCATCTAGCGTGTAGATGTAACGGGAATCTTCTGGCAGCTTGGAAAGCTGTTCCAGCACTGCAGCATCATCTATTTTCTTTTTTATCATAACTCTGGTAAATGTAGTGGAATAAAGCCTTTTATTCAATCGCTTACTGGACTACAACATCGCTCAGAACAGCCACAAGGCTCTGGTATTCTCCATCAATCGCCGAAATATCGGCTTCAAGAAGACGGTCAGGATCCATTTCATACCATTTCACGTCATAGCCTGCATTCAATGTCAGAAGATAGAAGAACAGCCTTGCCGTCCGTCCGTTGCCATCGGCAAACGGATGAAGCGCTTCGACTTCTCCCATGTAGAATGCAAGGTCGTTGATGAACTGATCACGTTCCCTGCCCTTGAGGTACCGGTCCGAAAGAAGCTTAGAGAATATGCTCTGCGACATCTGCCCGATGTATTGAGGCTTGCAGAACGAAGTCCGCTTTGAAGCATTGAACGTCCTGACCTCTCCTGCCGACGGATAAAGATCCCCGAACAGGGTTGAATGTATTTCCTTGAGGGTCTCGAAGTCGAACTTCAGCGGAAGCGGTCTCATGAGAATCTCCGCAAAGCGGAAAGGCACTATCTGGTTTTCCAGCATGCGGAGCCGGTCACGCTCCTGGATGTTGAAGTAATTAACCAGAGTCTTGGTGGACGGATAACGACCGTTCTCCTCTTCGGAGGGAATGAAGTTATCATCAAGCGATGACTCCCTCACAATGGTCTCCACCGCATCGTCTGCGGAAAGATCACCGTCAAGCACAGAGCATATCTGCGACTCCTGCTCGTCTTCAAGCGAAGAGCCTTCAACCTCCAAAGAAAACCTTATCAAGTCGATGCAAGCCTGCATCTGGCCGCTTTTCACAACAATCCCCCTAGAATTTATAGCTGAATGACAAACCGGCAGAGAACGTCTGCTCGGTAGTAAGAACATGGAAAAGTCCTTCTATTTCAGCCATGAAATGCTTTCCCATCATAAAGCCAATGTAAGCCCCTGCGCTGCCGCCGATCCCGAACTTGAACGAGCCTGTCTCAAGATTCCCTGCCATTTCGATTCCGACAGGAATTCCTAAATACAGCTTATCGCTTAGCATCATAGACCAGACGCTCAGAGCTGAGACGTTGATTGAATCAAGCCTTGCAGGACTGCGCGGATAGAAATCGGCAATCGCATTGAAACGAAGCCCCAGATTGAAGATCGTTCCGAACTTCCAAAGATTGGGCATTCCGAACACAGCGCCGGCTTCGAAAGTCTTGCCGGTATCTGAAGTCAGGTCGCTCTTGAGAAGAAGCCTCAGCCCAATGTCATATTTAGGAACATATTCTGCAATAACGGGAGTCTCTGCTTCCTCTACTGGAGTAGATTCAACAACTGCTTCCTGTGCTGGAGATTCCTCTACTGCCTGCTCTGCTACAATCTCCTGCGCCGAAACAGAAACTTCGGAAACAAGAGAAGAAGACTCGCTCCAGTTGATGCCATCGTAGGATTGCTGGACATACAGCGTATGAGGAACACTGAGATCAATGCTATCGAAAGCGGCGGATGTTTCGTAATATTCGCACTCGGTCCAAAGCCCTTCAGTCTGCGCATCAAGCTGATAGCGGAACCTTGTCACATCAAAGTCATCCCAGTCCCACAGAAAGGTAAGTACCTGGCCTCCTGCAAAAAGAGACAGGCAAGCGACCAGCAAAGCTAAAGTGCAAAGAATACGTTTCAATTCAGAACCTCTTTCCTTCCCCCGCAATCATCATATACTAAAGTGCAAACGACTTGAACGGATAGACATAGGTGAACTTTGCACCAATTGCGAATCCATCGGAGAATGCAAACCTCAGTCCTGCTTCTGCATAGGCTGAAAGATTGATCGAATCATGCACCTTCACATCCATGTCGCCCATTACTCCGGCGCCGGCTGCAAGAGAGAACTTCTTTCCGAGTTTAAATGCGAAATCCGGTCCTATCTTGACTCCGAACACAAGCGGCTTGTCCCAGAAGACACCAAGACTGTATCCCATGCCGAAATTCTTTCCTTCTTTGAAGAAATCCTGTGAGAATGTTCCTGCAAGAGCCTTTGAATGGCCGGATCCAGTCTTATACATCACGAACGAGCCGTCAAGGCTAATCATACTCTGAAGCGAACTCTTCGTGTTGGAAACGGCCTCGGTCTTCTCCACAGCTGCCTGCATCGGCTCTTCTACAGAGCTTGCCGGTTCCTCTGCTGAAACAGCAGAGGCAGGGGCAGATTCCGAAGCTGCAGCGGCAATGGCCACTGAAGAGGCCTTGCCATAGAGGGTTCCATCATAGGAAGCCTGTACATAAACAGTATGAGAAACCGTTTCATCAAGATTCAGAAGAATCCCGGAAGCGGATGCATCGCCAGCAGTCCAGCTGCCATCGGCCTGTCCATCCACCTGATATCTAAGATAGGTCGGAACAGGACTGATTCCTGTCCAGTCGAATGAGACGAAGACGTCGCCTGCAATCAAGGAAGCAGGAACGGCTGCAATCAATATAACCAAGACGAAAGTCCAAATTTTCCTTTTCATTTAAAAGCTCCTCGGCATCTGATGCCTGATTAAACCAATATTACCCAAAACCTTTCAATAAATCCACTGTTCAGCTCAAATCAGAGCTCGAAATTGACTTGAAACCCTCTCCAAGAACATTATAAGCATCCGAAACAATCATGAAAGCCTTAGGATCGGCTGAGTGAACGATTTTGGTAAGCTGGCTGATCTTGTTGTTCTTGATTACAGTCATGATCACTGGACGATCCTGCCCGCTGTACATCCCTGTTCCGGCGAGAATCGTGCCGCCATGACCCAGCTGCTCGAGAATGAATTTCTGAATCACTTCCCTGTTCGGGCTTCCGCTGCAGATTATGAACACTGTCTTGGCATAGTTCTTACCGATAGAAAGCACCACCTTGTCAATCATAAGCCCTGTGATATAGACAGTCATCACTGCATAAAGCGCGCTGGTGATGCCGAACACGAAGATCGATGAGAAGATGATCATGCCATCAACCAGAGTGAGAGCGGTCCCGAGAGTGATCGGAGTGTACTTTGCAATGATCTGGGCTATGATGTCGGTTCCGCCTGTGTTGGCGCCGCTCTTCATCACAAGTCCCATTCCGGCTCCTGCGATTGCTCCGCCGAAGATTGCAGAGAGCATCACCGAAAGCGAGTCATTGTAGTCAAGAAAGCCCTGCGAACCGAAAGCCTTGATCAGAATTGAGGTGAATGCAGACAGGCATACAGTTCCAAGTATCGACTTGAAGCCATAAGTCTTTCCGAATATTGCCAGCCCAGCGATGAAAAGCGGAACACTCAGGATGAAGATCATCTTTCCTGGCTCCCAGCCTAAGGTATGGAAGAGGATCGTAGCGATGCCGCTTACCCCGCCAGCTGCAATCTTTCCCGGGTTGATGAAGAACACTAGGGAGACCGCAGTCACGAACGACCCGCATATGATGTACAGGTAGCCAGGCAGCTTCTCCTTACACCATGACATCAGTCCTTTGCCCATAGCTTCTCAGGGTAATACCCTGTCGCAGTCTTCTGCGAAAGGTTCTGATGAACGACTTCCTTGTCTTCCTTGTAAGTCATTCCGAACCACTTCTCAGGAGTGCTGAACACACGGATCCGCCCCTGCCCGCTCGTGACGATATCGCTGGCGGCGCTAGGAAGGAGGCTCTCGCCCTTCGGAGTATCCACATTGGCCTTGATGAAGTCCTGGAAGAACTTGCCGAAGCTGTCAAAGGCGACAGGTGTGAACCCGAAGAAATTCATCGAGACAGTCTCGTCTCCGGAAAGAATCGCATCGCCCTCAGGAAGGTGAGATACGATCTTCCCATCTGGAGCGAACTCGATCTTGGTATTCTCCCTCATCGAAACGAGGAAACCGTCATTCACAATGCAGACTCCGCGTGAAACAGAACCCATCGGGCTCATCGTATTGCAGAGCTTGTAGCCCACCATGGCATGGTCAGTGCTGCCTGGCTCAATGGAAGCAAGGTATTTGCCCATGATCTCATAAGAGGTGCGTCCGTAGAAGTCATCCGAGTTTATCACACAGAACGGCTCATTTATCTCGTCTCTTGCGCAAAGGATTGCATGGACAGTGCCCCAAGGCTTGGTCCGCTGGACGCTTCGTGATATCTCTTCATCAGTGAGGAGGCTCTCGCGGCTCTGAAAAACATAGGTTGCATCGATATTCCTTGCAACTCTGTCGAACAGGCGTTCACGGAAATCCGCTTCGATGTCACGTCTTATGATGAACACGACTTTTCCGAATCCGCACTTGACTGCATCGAAGATGCTATAGTCCAGCAAGGTCTCGCCATGCGCTCCGACTGCATCAATCTGCTTCACTCCGCCGTATCTGCTTCCCATGCCAGCAGCAAGAACCAACAATGTAGGTTTCATGAGTCCTCCTGTAAGGTTTTATAACTTTACAGCAAAAAACGGCTGTAGTCAAACATGACAAAGCCTGACTGATCGCCAATCAAGAAAAAACCTGCATTTCTGCAGGTCTTTCACGAAAAGGCAAAACCGTGATATCAGATAATCACCAGATCGAAGTACAATTCCGAAGTGAGTCCGTTGGCATTGCTCTCACCCTCTCCCGGAGTCATGGCAGCAATGAACATCTGGCTCAACGCATCATCATAGAACGGGAAGCAGGCGAAAACCTCGCCGTATGATGCAGCGCTTCCTGCCCCGGAGTTGATGCTTACGGTATTGGAACCGCTGGTCTGGCTCACAGCAGAGACATTTCCAGTGTGGTCATAGCCGCATATGGCTACTTCAAATGAATAGGACTGCCCGTCCGGATTGCTTATGTTGAATGAATCACCTGCACTCGGGCCAACTGTGAGGGTAGTTCCCTTCACTGTATTGGTAGTGAACGAATATGATGCAATCGGAACCTGCTTTCCCTGGGAATGAGACAGATCGCTAGTAAGATCCACAGTAGGCTTAAGGTAGAAAGCCGATGATGCTGGCATGTAGCCGGAAACATCGATGCTAAGAGAATTCGAAGTGAAATCATCCGAAAGAACAGGCAGCCTCTCGCTCTCTTCCAGCTGGTTTCCCTCGTACGAACTCGAAACAGCAGAAAAGACAGGGCTAACGATTGCAAGTACTGCAAGCAAGGCAACAACAATCTTCTTCATCCTATTTCTCCTCAGACAGAACCAGGCAAATAAGCCTTGTCTATCTATGCCTAATATACATGAAGTTCAAACTCCTGTCAATAGTCTAGTATTCTTTCTGTAAATAAAAACTTCAAAACTTCGATTTTGCACAGTATTTTCTTTATTAATAAGTATTTAAACTTGTGTCATATTTACAACCTATATTATCTGCACTTATTTTGCTGGCCAATCCCCTATTCCTCATCTGCAATTGAGCCTGACGGTGCCCGCAGTGGTAAATCTGGCTTTAGAACGATTCTGTCGACGATTTATTCAACTTAATCGACTTGGCATCGGGTTCGACAGCATCAACGGCTTCAAATTGAAATTGCAAATCGAGCTTGACGATTTGAAAGATGCTCCCGGTATAAACGGTGTAAACGTTGCTCCCACGGTATAAACGGTATAAGCGGTTTGGACGTTACTGAAAACCGGCGGATAAGCTATGAAAGAAAAACACAAGGTTCTTGTAAACCCAGACTGTTTGGGTTATATTCTCAGAGGAAGCAAAATTCCTGGGTGTGTAGCGAAGCTTGGATATCGCGTGTCCCTCCGGAGGATAAGGTCGCGGGTT
>Ga0265294_10000585_pt1 | contig 48773 bp, 60 predicted proteins | sample MunlanPumphouse3_FD_192504 | JGI IMG/M metagenome (GOLD analysis project Ga0265294, IMG submission 192504) | Groundwater microbial communities from a municipal landfill in Southern Ontario, Canada - Pumphouse #3 | ecosystem: Environmental > Aquatic > Deep subsurface > Groundwater | place...
TATCAGAGATACCGGTTCTTCCGGAGCCACTCCACCTGGGGTCTCGTGTAGCGGTAGACGATATCGCACTTCTCATCCTGGAAACTCCAGGGGACGACGACCAGAACGTCTCCTTCCCGAATCCAGACCTTCTTCTTGATCTTACCCTTGATCCGCCCGGTTCGCGTCACCCCGTCGAAGCAGCGGATCTTGATATGATTTGCGCCCAGCATCAGTTCGGCGCTTGCGAACATCTCCCGGTTCTTCTTGTTCGGCAGGCGCACGCGGATAATCTCCTCTCCCGCTTCTCCTTCTTTGGACGCGGGTTTGCGCTTCGCAGGATCTGTCAGTTCATCAACCCCATGCTCCAGAGTATTTGGTCTTTTGTGTGTCCAATTTATACAACTGCTAGCTTATCAAATATTCTCCCGGAGGCTTGATGGCGACCGCTACAGGCGGCGGCCCGGTCCCGGTGAATTGTGACGCCGCCCGGATGATGCCCCTGATGATCACCCGGCCTACCGGAGAGCAGCACCGGGATGGTTATGTATGTTGCCGGGACAATCTACCCAGCGTACCATGACATGCCCGGGCCCGTCCCGCGGGATCTACGTCGCCTACTTCATCCAGGGGCTCATCCTCCTCGCCGCAGCCTTCAGCCTCACGGCAGGCGAGTACTTCCTCGCCCTCTCGGCGGGTGTCGCCTTCCTCCTGACGATGACGCCGTCTCTCATGACGCGGAACCTGCGCTTCTGCCTGCCCTGGGGGGTCAACCTCCTCGTCACCATCTCGTTGTACCTCCACCTCATGGGCCACGTCGGGGAATACTACATCCTCTTCGCACCTTACTACGACAAGCTGACCCACCTCATCTCCTCGAGCACCGTCGCGGTCATCGCCTTCTTCCTCGCGGTCCTCGCCGAGCACCAGGGGGAGATCCGGCTGACGAGGGGAGCGATCGTCGTATTCATCCTGCTCTCTACGCTCGCGGCAGGGGCGGTATGGGAGATTTACGAATTTGTGGTCGACCAGATCTTCGATCTGGGCCTCCAGCACGGGAACGCCGACACCATGATAGACCTCATCGTGGACCTCATCGGGGCGGCCATCGTCGCTGCCTTCGCCGCCATCGCCCTCGCGAGGGCAGATAGACATCGATTTGTCCGGTTCTTTGCTGACCCGTCCTCCGGCACGGAGCCGGCCGATGTTGTTGCCGATCCGGTTGATCTGGCCCGCAGCCGCTAACTCACCTCGAACCGATCCAGCGGATCGTATTTATATTTTGAAGATTGAATAAAATGCAGTGATCCTGAAGACCCCAAGTACGTGGCATATGGCGTTATTCATGCTTATCATGCTCCCTACCATGACTGGCTACATGGCCTGGGAAGCGCGGGCGGTCGAGGTGACCGTTCTCTCGATCGACGGGGCACCCGAAGGCATCATCTATATCACCGACCCCCATGTCAGGGCATCCAACATCGACCACGTCCAGGAGGTGATTCGCGAGGTCAACCGCCTGAACCCCTCGCTCGTCCTGATCGGCGGCGACTTCGTCACGGGCAAGGAAGAGGACTTCGCCTCTCAGGAGGTATGGAGCTCGCTCAACGCACCAGCCTACGCCGTGCTCGGGAACCATGACTACCGGGTGGGGATCGACGGCCCGACGGGCATCGAGAGGACGCTTGCCACCTCGACGTCGACCGTGGTCGCCGCCGGCGCCTACGACACCTCCGCCTTAAACGACGGTTCCGCCGACACTGCGTTCGCCGACGATCTCACCGCAGCGCTGGAGGAGAATGGGGTACACGTCCTCAGAAACGAATTCGTCCGCATCCCCATCGGGGATGAAGAGATTGTCATCGTCGGGATCGACGACGGGTGGGCAGGGATGGCGAATCCGCCTGAGGTTCCAGCAACGGACGCATTCACCGTCTACCTCATCCACGAACCCTCGTGCCGGGCAGACTGGGACGCCGATCTCATCCTCGCCGGCCATACCCACGGCGGCCAGTTCCTCTTCCCGGTCGTCAAACAGTTAAACGACTTCGGCGTTATCGAGCTTGCAGGCATGTTCGACTCGGACGGGAGGACACCAACCTACATATCTCGCGGGGTCTGCAGCGCGAGTTTCGCAGGAGTAGATCTCCGGTTCAACTGCCGGCCCGAGATTGTCCTGATTAACCCAACCGAAGAACAGCTCCAGACTATCGGTGGGTCTGCCTGAAGAGCACTCACGGTTCCAGAATAGCACGCGCCCGGTCGGCGATCAGCAGCACCTCCTTAAGGGGGATACCCGCGTCGTGGGCGATGGCCGCAGCGTCGCCGTAGGCGACCTGTTTTGCCGTGACGACCCCGGCGGCGGCCAGCCGGGCTGAGACCGACCGGCCCACCCCGGTAACGATCGTGATCGGGTAAGACTGCGTCTTCTCGATCATCGCCCGGAGGTTCTGCTCCTCCGGGTAGTCCCACCCGATATGCCCGATCCCCCGGCAGGTCGCGTAGCGCTTCGCGTGCTCCGAGAGTTTGGTGTTGCAGACGATCAGGGCGCTGTCGATCGAGACGGTGCAGCGCCCGGACCGGAACCCCTCCTGAAGGTCCTCGACGATCGCCCGTGCGATCCGGCCTTCGTCGAGGCCGGTCACCCGGTGGTGGCTCGCGTGGTGCTTCACCTCCACGAAGATGGTGGTGCCGTCCTTCTGCGCGATGGCGTCCACCTCGTGCTCCCCACACAGTCCGGCGAGGACGCACCCGGTCTCCACCCGGTAGCCGTGCTCCCGGAGGAGGATCCGCACGAACTCCTCGAAGTCCGGTTTCGAGCGCAGAAGGCCGAGCGCTCTACGGAGGTTGGTCCGGTGCGCGGCGGCGGGGCGGACGGTCCGGGCACGGGTGCGGATCATCCGGAGGACCGTTTTGGTCTTCACCCCGTCCGGCACCGACTCCTCGATCTCGTGGGCGATCCGCTCTGCATCCTCCGCGCCGACGCCCATGTTCCGGAGCGTCCGCTGCACCTTCCCGGGGTCGAACGGCTGCCGTCTGCCGTCGACCTTCGTGACATGCTTCATCAGGTACGGTAGCTCGGCACCCGGGACGAAAAGCATTCGCCATCCGATTTCCTGGGGGACCCCGGAACCGCGGCCTGCAGCGTACACCGCGATACCGCACCGTTATCACCTTCCGGATCCAACAGCAACTACGGGAAAAATGGAGTCATTAAAACGCCCGGTCATCCTGATCCTCGGCGCAGGGGCGGTCGGCCTCTCGCTCGCCGGAAAGCTGGAGAGCGTCGCGACGGTCTACGCCGCCTGCCGCCCGGTGCATGCCGGCGCGATCCGGGAGCGGGGGGTCGTGATGGACGGGGTCTGGGGGAACGGCACTGTCGAGGGCATCGGCTGCGTCGCAGGATCGGAGGAGGCCCCACCCGCGGTCGACTTCTTCATCATCACTGCGAAAGGCACCGATACCCGGGCAATCTGCGAGGAGTACGCCGCGCTGATCCGGGGCCGGCCGGTGGCAAGCCTCCAGAACGGCATCGGGAACGAGGAGGTCATCGCCCGCTACACCGGGACTGTCATCGGCGGGACCGTGACGACGAACTTCTCAGTCCTCGGGCCCGGGCACGTCCGGGTCTTAAGCGAGAGCGCCCCGATGCGGCTCGGGATCTGGTCCGGGGGTGGTGGAGACGCCCTCAATCGCCTGATCGGTATCATCCAGTCCGCGGGCATCCCGGTCGAGGCCAACAACGATATCCGCTCAGAAAAGTGGGGGAAGGCGCTCCTCAACATCGCCGTGAACCCGATCTGCGCCCTCCTCCGCTCGCCGGTCAGGGTCGCCGCCGACGCCGGGATCCGGGAGACCGTCGCCGGCCTTATCCGCGAGACCTTCGCCGTCGCCGGCGCCGAAGGGATACGGCTCCCCTGGGCAACCGCCGACGACTACCTCGACTACCTCTTCTCGGTGCAGGTGCCCGACTTCGCCGAAGTCTACCCTTCCATGTACTACGACCTCCGGCAGGGCCGCCGGACGGAGATCGATCTTCTCAACGGGTATATCGCGTGCCTCGGGGAGCGCCACGGCATTGAGACGCCGCACAACCGGTGCATCGCCGGCCTCGTCCGCTACGCGGAGGCGCACCCGGAGACCCGGTGAGGAGTTCTACTCCCCGCCCATCTTCTCCGCAAGGCGCCGGGCCGCCTCTTTTGCGTTCGACTCGGTCCTCCAGAGCCCGGTCTTTCCGACGGGGTTCCCCTCCCGGTCGTAGAGTTGTACGTAGTAGCCGCCGTCCTGGCGGGCGAACCGGACCTCGCCGACGATGCCGGGGCCGTACTCCTGCATGTCCTGAGGTTTTGGGCGCGAAGGATATGATGGTTCCTGCGGTCTCTATATGGGAGGAGGGTAGTACCACCCATCCGGTGTGATGGTGATGATCCTTATCGCGTACTACTCCTGGCAGGGGCATACGGAGAAGGTGGCGACGGCGCTCGCAGAGAAGGTTGGCGGGAGGCTTGCAGTGATCGAGCCGGTCTCGGAGGTGGGGATGCTCAGGAAGGCCATGATGGCGAGGTTCGGGATGCGGGCGCCAATTCGCCCGATGCAGACGGATCTCTCCGACGTCGACTTCCTGGTCGTCGCAACCCCGGTCTGGGCACGGAAGGTCCCACCCTACGTGAACGAATACCTCGCCGGGGTCACGAACGCCGCGGGAAAACCCTTCTCGGTGCTCGTGGAAATGGGCGGTTCCGGGGGGGAAAACGCCGTCGCTATCGTGAAAAAGGGCCTCGAAGAAAGAAGGATGCGGTTCATCTCGTCGGCTGTGACACTGGAGCGTGAGGTCGATGCCGGGCGGTTCGGTCCGGTGGTCGATGAGCTTGCCCGGACGATCGTGGAGGCTGCTGCTCCGGCCGTGTAGTTCTCAGAGTGTCAGTGGTATCCCGAGGAGGTGGAGCACCACTGTGATGAGGACGCCGAAGACCCCACCGATCGCGCAGATCAGGACAGTGATGATGTTGATCGGGATATCGGGCCGGCCGAACAGGCTCATCAGGTTGAGGAGGTTGATGAGCCAGAGCAGGATCACGCCCACGACGGCGTTGATGATGAGGCCGGTCACGCTTTTCACGACCTTGTAGAGGACGAATGCGATGATGACTACCAGGATCAGAGCAAGGAGTCCCGTGAGTAAGCTCATACCGCTCGTTTGACGCGGCTGGTATTGAACATTCCTACGCGGGGTCCGGGCGCCGTTCAGAGATAGCCGAGTGTCTCAAAGAGAGGCTGGAAACAGACGCCGTTTCCGGTCTTGATGCACCGGATCCCGGGATTCTCTTCGTAAGCGCCCATTGTCCTGCCGTCGCCGAGTTCAACCCAGTCGTGGACGGCGATGCCCTTCCCGAAGATCTCCACGTGGAGGGCATTGGTCCGGAACACCTCTGTATCCCAGACCATGATGCCGTGGACCGGCCGGGCGGGGATCCCGTTCCGACGAAGCACTTCCGTCCTGAGGAGCGCGAGATCGGTGCAGTCGCCCACTCCACCGGCAAGGGTCGCGTCGAGGCCAACCGGGAAGAGGCGAGGGGAGCCATCGACGCAGGCAAACGTTGTCCGGTCCACCTGGTCGATGAGTGCGTCGGGGGAAGACTCCGGGACCGGGGGTGATGCGGAAAGGAGGGCTATCTCGTCTACCGTGGCTGCACGGGGGGCACTGATCCCGGGATCGGCCCCTGCGTCGTCGTAGATCAGATACCCCTGGGGGATGAGGGCAGAGAAGAGAAGAATCGCGTTAATAATGCTCCAAACCACGTTATTGTCTCATTATATTTTAATGATGGCGTTAGTATATTAGATCTTCTATTTTGATGGCACTCACGAACATCGCTGATATAAGATTTTTCGGGGGGATGTCAGGGAAAATCACCCGGGAGCGCACCAGGGTGGAGATATCCGGTAATCGAGAAGAGGGGACGGTGCAAAAAAGGCTCCCGGGGCCGGCAGGGTCACCGGGGCGCGTGAAGGCCGGCGATTTGCCGGGCGGCGAGGGCTGCGGTGGAGAATGCAGCCTGAAGGTTGTAGCCCCCGGTATCGCCGTCGATATCGAGCACCTCGCCGATGCAATAGAGGCCTTTGGCGGTCTTTGACGCCATCGTCTTTTTGTTGATCCCTTCGAGGGCAACACCGCCCCGGGTTACCATCGCTTCGTTGAACCCGCCGAGTCGAGAAACCCGGAACGGGAACTCCGCGATGGATGCGGCGAGCGCTGTCCGAGATTTCTTCGGGAGGCGGGCGCAGGTTTCATTCGGCGGGACCCCGGAAAGGTCGAGCAGCCGCCGGACGAACCGTTCCGGGAGGTTGAGGCTGCAGAGGGCGGTCTTCACCTGCCGGGCCCCAACCGCCGCGATCACCTCGGCGACCTGCATGCGCACCGCTTCCATCGTCACATCCGGGAGGAACGTGATCCGGAGCACGTCACCCGGGCGGATGGACCGGGAGGCGTCGAGGATGCCCGGGCCCGAGAGCCCGGTGTGCGTCAGCAACAGATCGCCGGCGTGCCTGCCGACCCGCTTCCCGTCCCGGTAGACGGTGACGGCGAGGTTCTGAAAGGAGATCCCGGCAAGGTCGGGGAACGGGTAGTCCTCGACGTAGACCGGAGTGAGCGCCGGGGCAACCTCCGTCGTCGGCTGGCCGAGGGCCCGGGCGAAGGCGTAGCCGTCACCGGTCGAGCCGGTGGCGGGGTAGGAGGCTCCCCCGGTGGCGAGGACGAGGGCCGCGGCCCGGACGGCGCCCATCTTCGTCGTGACCAGGAACCCGTCACCATCGCGCTCGACGGCCAGGACAGGGTCGCTAGACCGGATCTCCACCCCGCGGGTGGCGCACTCCGCGAGGAGGACGGCGAGGACGTCGGCGGACTTCCGGGTCTCCGGAAAGACCTTCCCTCCGGGCTCGGCCTTCATGGCGAGTCCCCGCCCGGTAAAGAAGGATACGAGGTCCCGGTTCGTGAAGTTCATGAGCGCGGGCCGGAGAAAAGCCCCGTGGTCCCCGTAGTGCGAGAGAAAATCGGCGATCTCTCCATCGTGAGTGATGTTGCACTGCCCGGACCCGGCGATGAGGAGTTTTCGCCCCGGCGCGGGTTTCTTCTCGAAGATGATGACGTTCCGTCCAGCACCTGCCGTTTGCAGGGCACAGAAGAGTCCGGCGGGGCCTCCCCCGATGATCGCGATTGTGATGGCGTCGGTCACTGCATTAACCGGTATAGTGTGATCACCCGGGGAGCATCAGCGTTGGGGTGCGGCGGGCCGCTACATGGATATAGGGGCAGGTTCCCACGGGGGCAGGATTACCATGGATGTCATCCGGATCGTTTTTGCTGGAGGGATCGTCGCACTGCTCCTCGCCGCCGGTACCGGGGCGGTTGCAGAGATCCCACACGCCGCCATCCTCGTTACGGATACGCCCGCGGACGTGACCCCGCGGTATTGGTCGGCCGGCTCCGGCGATACCGCCGCGGAGGCCGGGGTGTTCGCTCACCGCCAGGCGGTATCGGTCGACAACCCTTCCGGGATAGACGGCCTTGCGGTCCCTTTCAACGCCACCCATCTCCCGGGGATGCGGCCGGACTTCGCCGACATCCGCTTTATGAACGCGAACGGGACCCCCATCCCCTACTGGATCGAGAACGCAAGCGCCGGCTCCCATGCCCGCGTCTGGCTTGCCCTCCCGGCGAACGCGACGGCGATCACCATGCTCTACGGCAACCCGGAGGCCCGGGACGCCGGTGACCCCGACGCCGTCTTCCTCTTCTTTGAGGATTATGAGAGAGGCGACCTCTCGCGGTGGTCGTTCTCCGGTTCGAATGCCGGGATTGAGTCCGATGTCGTCCGTGACGGCGCATACGCCGGGGATATCAACGTCTCCGAGCCGGATCTGCGGCACCTCGCCAATAACCGGATCTGCCTTGCAAACATCTCGGCAGGCCCGATGATCATCGAAGGCGACTTCCAGGTCAGTGAGTTTGGGCGGTGGTGCGGTTCGGGCTACATCCAGGCCTGGAACGGGACCGACCACCTGTATGCCCTCCACCTCCGGAACGGTTCCGTGCAGTACTACGACGGTGCCCACCACAACTTCTCCGCCAACGCCCGGGCGGAGACCGATACCTGGTACCGCATCAGGGTCGTCCTCGACACGCCGAACAGCACAGGACATGCATGGATGGACGGCGAATATCTCGGGCAGACAACCCTGCGGTTCGCCGACGGTACGCCTGTCCCGCGCGATGTGGTCTTTGACGATTTCGCGCTGATCGGGTCTTCTGCGTGGTACTCCGGCGATGCACACCACTTCTATGCTGACAATGTCGTCGTCAGGGACTACGTCCCCGTCGAGCCGGTGCTTTCCTACCAGGACGGCGGGTAGGAGGAGGGGACCTGCGGCAGACCTATATCCCGGCAGGTATACCGGGCCTGCATGGGGCGCCCCGCCGTCACCCTCCTTATTGCCGTCCTGCTCTTCAGTGCCGGCTGTGCGGTTCCCGCGCTCCAGGAGCCGACCATCACCCTCGCCGGGGTCACGGTCGAGAACGTTACCCGGGAAAGCATCGATCTCTCGCTTCGGCTGGTCGTCGATAACCCCAACCCCGTCGGCGCCACCCTGGCCCGGGTCTCGTTCGATGCCTACTTCCTCGATGGCGGGCAATGGGTCTTCCTCGCGCACGGCGAACAGGGCGGGATTGCAATCCGGCCAGAGGATGAGACCACCGTCACCATTCCGGTGACGGTCGACAACCTGCGGCTCGTGCAGGCGTTCCTCCGCGCTCTTCGGGACGGAGCGATCACGCTCCGGGTGAGCGGCACCGGAATCGTCGATTACGGTATTGCAACCTTCGAGATCCCCTTCGAACGGACGCTTGAGGTGCGGCCCGGTCAGGCCGTAACGGCCGCGACGGCGAAGTAAAGGACGACGAGCGTCTGGAAGGCGAAGTAACCCATGATGTTGGCGGTGGCGTACGGGAGGGTGGACGCCCGTTCGGGGGAACGGTGCTTAAAACCCCGGAGAGCGAACCCAAGCGGGATGAGGGATATGAGCGCCACCGGCCAGAAATTCACGGGGGCGAAGAAGCCGGTGAGGGCGAAGAGGAGGAGCGACGCGGCCGCAAGGGTCGCCGCGAGGCCGATGAGCCAGAAGCCGAAGATGCGTCCTTTCCGGACGATGAGCGTCCGCTTCCCCCCGGCGATGTCGCCTTCCATATCCGGGGTCTCGACGCTCATGATGAAGACAAGCCCGTAAAGGCAGAGCGGGATAGCGAAGGCAAAGAAGGCGGCATCGAGCGTTCCTGCCGCGACAAAGTAGCCAGCGCCCGGCATCAGGAGACCGAAGGTGATCATGTTCGTGACCTCGCCGAGGTTATGGTAGGCGAAGGCGAGCGGGGGCGCCGTGTAGAACCAGCCCAGCAGGTTGCCGGCAATGCCGAAAACGAGGAAGACGACCGGGTAGTTGTAGACGGTCACGAAGAGATACCCGATAAGGACCGAGATCGCCATCAGGGCGACGGCCGCCCAAAATGCGGTGGGTTTCAGGCCCGGGTTGGCGGCGAGGACGCCGCTCCCTCCGGATATCGGCGTCGTCTCGACGAACCGGTCGGCGTCGGCATCGAAGTAATCGTTGCTGTAGTTGACGGAGAGGTGCGCCGCCGCCATGGCCGCGTAGCCGATGAGGAACTGTGCCGGGGTGAACCGTGCCCCGAGGAGGAACGCGAGGAGTGCCCCGGCGGTGAACGGGAGAAAGCCCGAGAGGAGGAAGTGGAACCGGCCGAGCCGGATGAACTCGCGGAGGGCACGGGTGTCCATGGAAGAGTCTCCCGCCGCGGGATAGGGGAAGCGAGTATATAGCCTTTTTCCGACCCCTATCCCGTCCGGCCGTACGTGAGGAGCGGCACCACGGCACGCAACGCATCGACGCCCCCCTCGACGTAGATGAGGCCGAGAACCGCCCGGGCAAGGGTTTCCTTCTCCTGCTCGTCCGGAGAACGGCGGAACCCGGAACCGATCCGGCTCTCGTGAAGACCCCACCGGTCGCAGAGAGCGGCAAAGCCCGCCGCACCAACGCCTTCGCCGGGGAGGACCTTCAGCCGGAGGGTGACGTCGCCGATGAGCGCAAGGGCGTGGGAGTCGTCGGCGAACCTCCCGAGCAGCGCGAGGTCGTTTGCACGGATCGGGAGGGCTTCTTCCGGAAACCCGGCGAGTATGTCCAGAAAGAGGCGTTTTGTAGAGGGGACTGTCAAGATTCGGGCGAGCCCATCCGGGCTCCGGAAGATATGCCCGGCCTCCTGCTCGATGCGGGGGAGGGTCCGCCGCGCCACCAGGGCAACCTGCTCCGCCAGATGACCGGTCGCCCTGCACCACCCCCGTATCCGCCGGAGCCTCCGCGATCGCCGGGCCGATCGCCGGTGAGCGGGGAGGAACTCCAGGCGGTACTCCTGCATGAGCCCTTCCTGCAGCGCCGCGAGGGTCTCCCCAAGCGGGCGGGAGAGCGGGCCGTACTCGTACGCCATACGATAGGGTAGGACAATGGATTGATTATAACTTTGTCCTCATGTAAACCCTCATCTATTGATGAGGGGTCACACAAAGCCAGTGACGAACGCGGCGGCAAGCACGAGGTGCAGGCAGAGAAAGAGAGGGACGAGCTTGAACGCTGTCTTCTGGGTCTTGTGCCGGAAGGCACGCATCGCGGCAAACGCCCCGAACGGCCCGAAGAGAGCGATAACGAGGAGCGTCTTCTCCGGCGTTCTCCGTGCATTCTTCTTTGCGAACGTTTTGTCGCGGTAATAGGCGATGAACGAGACGGCGTTCACCAGAGCATAAATTGCCAGAGCAGCGCCTGGCAGTAAGGTATCCATCGTTGAGAACTCCTGCTGCTTGCCCCGATTCCCGGGGCTATAGCAGGGTACTCTACGCTCTCGGCCTTTTTATGCGGTTCTTTCCGGTTGCGCTTCTGCCCCGGATCCGGGACGGTTCAGAGCCCGAGTCGCGCGAGAGGGGAGGCAAACGGAGCAAACCTGCTCTTCTCCGCGAGGCAGACCGGGCAGCGCCAGTCCCCGGGAAGGTCTTCAAACGCGGTTCCCGGCGGAGCGTCCACGTCGCCGGTCTTTTCGTCGTAGATATGCCCGCATATCGAGCAACGATAGGTCGTCATGGTCGTGAGATGAACCGGCTGCAGGCTTAACCCTGTCGCCGGGCCTGCAACGTTTTTTGAACCAGGGCATAGAACTCATGACATACATCATGAGAAAGACCCTCGCGGCGCTCGCAGACCTGACCCGCGCCCACTTCTTCTTCGTCTGGCCCCTGCTCTTCTGCTCGGGACTGGCGCTCGCGTTTGAGAACTACGGCGGGTTCTCGTGGGAACTCGTCGGCCGGGCAGCGCTGATCGGCCTCCTGGGGTTTGAAGCCGGGTTCGTCCTGAACGATTACGTCGACCGGGAGTACGACAGGAGGGACGTCAACGGCTCGCTCACCCGCTACTGGCGACCGTTCGGCGAACGGCCGATACCGGCGGGAAAACTCTCCCCCCGGGCGGCCAACGCCCTCTTCCTCGCCCTCGCCGGCCTCGCGGCCGCGCTCGCCGCAACCCTTCCTTCGCCGCACAACCTCTACGTCCTCGGGATCATGGGCTACTCGTACCTGGCCGAGTACTTCTACCAGACAAAGAAGCGGAACCAGGCCGTTCCCGTCGCCCAGATGGTCGGGCGGACGGACTTCGCCCTCTTCCCCGTCGCCGGCTACCTGGTGTACGGGAACCCGGACGTGACCGCTCTCCTCTTCTTCCTCTTCTTCTACCCCTGGACGCTCGCGCACCTCGGGGCAAACGACATCGCCGATATCGTGAACGACCGCGCCCGGGGCATGGCGACGGTCCCGGTCCTCTACGGCATGAAGGGTGCGGCCGTCTGGGTCTTCGGCTTCTCGGCCGTCCACGCGGGTATGGCGCTCGTCTTCGGCCTCACCCTCGGGCCGGTAACCATCGCCGGGTTCGGTGCGGGGCTCGTCCTCCTCGGTGCCGCGAACTACCTCATCCTCCAGGGGAAGAGCGCGGACGCGGCGATGCGGGCGCTCCCGCTCATGCACGGATCGCTGCTCGTCTATGCCGCGGCGATCATCGCGGGTACGGTTCTTTAGATCCGCTTTCGCATCCACGACGCCGAAGAGAACCCCGCGTTCTGCGGCGGCGGTCCGGGGGCTGGCCCGGCCGCTCCCTTCCCTACTCCACGACGAAGTCGCCGTTCATCGAGGGGTGGACGTCGCATCGGAAGAAGCGGGTCCCGGGGGTTTCGGGTGCCGTGAAGGTATAGGTCACCTGGCCCGGGCCGGTGACGATCTCGCCGACGAAGATCGCCGTGGCCGCCGAGGAGTCGGTGTAGACCGCGACGTTGTGCGGGACCCCGTCGTCCCGGTTGTCGAAGTTCACCGTCACTTCCGCACCCGCCGGGACCGTTATCATCTCCGTGCTGAAGGCGAAGTTCTCGGCCGCGATCGCGACCGTCACCCTCTCCGCGGCGCGGGCCACCTCCGGGGTCACGCCCGCACCCCCGTAACGGGCACCATGATTACGGTTATTCGTGCCATGAACCCCACCGGGTAGCCCGGAGGCATAAAGGTTGCCCCGGCCGGTACCGGGGGGTACAAGGCCACTCTACGTCCGCAGCGGCGCGGTGGCGTTCGCCGGGACGATCTTCCAGACCCTGCCGGTCGCGGTGGACGGATCCGGTCCGGCGACACCGGTCATGAGCGCGTAGAGCTCCGAATCTTCATCTTCGCCGAACCCGAGGAGGAAGGCATCCATGCTTTCCGCGGGTGTCACGTTGAGCCTCTGCAGCCGCCACATCGCAATCTCTTCGGGCGTGAGGTTCTCCGCGGAGCCGGGGAACGCCGATGCGTTCCACCCCGGCGGGGGCGTCGCGGCGACGAAGTTGCCGTTCCAGTAGCCGAAGACGTAACGCCCCGCAAGGTCCGGGATCGTCATGCCGTTGTAAACCCGGCCGCCGATGATGACGGGGCCCAGGTCACGGCCGCCCTCGATGATGGGGCCTATCAGGGACTCCCCGGGGCGGCCGACGGCCTCGCAGGTTCCGGGGGGTGTGCGGAAGCTCAGGAGGTCGAAGCAGTGGGTTCCCTCCCTGAGGCGCCAACCGTAGTTGCCGCCGCCTGTGACGAGCGAAACCTCTTCGAAGAGATCCTGCCCGGCATCGGCAACATACAGGTTGCCTTCAGCGTCGAACGAGATGAATGCCGGGTTCCGGAAGCCGTAGGCGTAGGTCTCGGGCGGGATGCTCGCGTTCGCGAGGAACGGGTTATCCGCCGGGACGCCGTAGAGGGTCCCCGCCCCTGTCGCCCAGGTGGCGTTCTCCGGTGGCTCCGGGACACTCCCGGCAGAGATATCGTCCACGTCGATCCGGAGCACGCTACCGTAGATGTTTGTGAGATCCTGGGCGTTCCCGGTCTCCGGGGTGTGGCCGGTCCCGCTGTCGCCCGCCCCTCCCCCGTCGCCGAGCGGCACGTAGAGGTAGCCGTCACGGGGGCCGAACGCTATGCTTCCGCCGTTATGGGTGGACTGCGGTTTGTCGATCTCCAGGAGGACCCGTTCGGAGGCCATATCCGCCTGGTCCGGGTCCGCAGGGTCGACCCGGAACTCGGACAGGCGGTTCGTGCAGTCCCAACCCTCGGGCCCCTCCTGCCTCAAGGGGGCGCTATAGAACGCAAAGACCCGCCCGTTCTCCCGGAAGGCGGGGTGGAAGGCTATCGAGAGGAGCCCGCGCTCATCGAACGACGGGTTGAGGGTGACCATGCGATCCCGGACGTCCAGGAACGGCTCCTCAAGGAGGGTGCCGTTCCTGTCGATGATCGAGACCGTCCCGACCTGGTCGACGACAAAGAGCCTGCCCGTGCCGTCGCCGGCGTCCGTGAGCATCAGCGGTGCGACGAAACCCCCGGCCACGGGCTCGAGGCTCACGTTGAGCGTCTCGTTCTCCCCGGCAAGCGGGGTGGTCGAGGTGCCGTTCCGGTACTCCGCCGCGTACGCCGACCCGGTGTTGGTCAGGTTCCCGGTGTCCGGCAACTCCTGCGCCCCGGCAAAGCCCGCCAGGACGAAGATAAGGACGGATGCCATGACTGCGGCTGCTCGCATCATGAGCCACACCCCGTGAGCGAGAGCCATAAAGGTTACCCGGTCAGCGCGTAGATCCGGACCCCGCCTTCGTCATAGACCAGACGAAGCCCGCTGTCCGGCAGCCGGACGTCGTAGCGCTCGTGCTCGGGCTCGCCGACGTAGAGAAGGGTCGCGTTGTACTTCTCCATGAGGGCGGTGGTGTTCCCGGGACCCTCGTAGATCGCCCGGATATCCGCCGGGCGCCCGGTGTACCAGGCGCCGTTTCCCCGCCAGGTCAGTTCGTGGCCGATCTGCCCGAGAATCGTCGGGATGCCGGTGAAGGACGAGACACGGGAGTAGTAGCCGTAGTCCCCGTTCTCCCCCTCCACGATGCAGTGGCCGCCCGGAAGCGTCCGGAGGTAGTCAATCGCCGCGGCCTCCCCGGGCCGCGTGGCCTCGAGGTAGGCAAGCCCGTCCAGGGTGGTGTAGCCCGCCGGTGGGTAGTCGATCCCAAGGAGGCCCCGGCCGATATCGACGTCGAGAGCGAACGGGGCGGTGATGAGGGCGACGGCTGCGGCAACGGCAGCACCCTTTCGTGCCGCCGCCGGGAGGACCGGCCGCCGTCCTGCAAGCCACTTCCCGGCGAGGAGGAGGGAGCCCGTGCCGAGGAGGATCCAGGCGTCGAAGTAGAACTTGAAGATGGTGTTGAACCGACTGTAGTCGCCCCCGAGCATCTCCTGGAGGTAGAAGAGGTCGCAGAACGCGAGCACCAGGAGCCCGGCGATGCAGAGGAGGTCCGGGAATGAGTGGTCCCTCCGGAGGAGGTAGGCGAGCGGCACCGCAACAATCCCGAGGGCGACATAGCCGGTGGCGATGAACGGGAGGGCAACGGCAAGGTAGACCGGGGATCGCCAGATATCCCGGGCGATTGCGACATAGAGAAGGGCAAGGAACCCACCCCAGATCGCGATGAAGAGGAGGGGGTCAGTGGGAGGGAACCCCCATCCGATCCCGCCCACGCCCGCGGGCTCGAGGAGGAGGTAGTAGGGGAGATAGATGAGGAAGGCGACCGCAGGGACCACTACTATGGCCGCCCGGGAAACGTTCTCCCGCTCCCTGGCCCAGAGAAGGAGGAGGAAGACGGCGACGGCCGGGCCGTAGACGAGGGCGTCCCAGGAACTCAAGGGCGGCATCGACCCGATGCTCACCGCGATGAGGAGGGCAAGCCCCCGCCGTCCCCGGGCATCAAGCCCGCCCCACCGCAACCACGCAAACCCGAGGAGGAAGATGAGCAGGAACTGGTTGAACGCGGCCATCTCGAACGCGTGGGCGTTCCCGAGGAAGAGGGAGAAGAGCGGGAACTCAAACCTGGCCCCGGGGATGATCCAGTTGGTCTTCTGGAACGCCCCGTAGAGGTCCCAGCCGGTGGCGAGGAACCAGGGGACCGACGGCGGGATGAGAAAGAGGACCGGGAGGACGATCCACTTCCAGCGTTTGAGGAGCAGGCTTCCTGTGGCGTAGAGCATCACGAACGCCGTCCCGTAGACCGTGGCCGGGATGAGGTTGAAGACCACCTCCGAGGGAACGCCGGTGACGACCCCGAGGCAGCCCATCAGCCAGTGGCCGAGGTAGTAGTAGACGGTGAGGTGGCCGCCCGCAAACCAGGGGTCGAGCGGTGGGACGACGGGGTTCCTCATGATGCTTGCGAGGAAGGCATGGTTCATGTACTGCTCGCTGAAGTAGTTGATAGGCGGGTTTACGAACCGGACTGAGAGCGCGAATAAAAACCCGACCAGGAAGACCGCGTCCCAGGCGAGGAGGCGGCGGAGTTCCGCGAGCCGGTAGTCGCCCCGCCGGAGGCCCCACGCTCCGAGGGCGACGAAGATGAGGAGGGCGAGGGCGACCGGGATGCGGAGGAGGCCGCAGTACCAGGTCGCAAAGGCGAAGAGGAGGAGGGAGGCCGGGTATGCCACGGGGTAGGCGTAGTCCCCGAGCGCGGGGCGGAGGCGGGGCCAGAGAGCCAGCTGGAGTCCTTTCAGGAGCCCGGCCCAGAGCAGGAGATAGGATGCCTGCAGGAAGAGGTCCACACCCAGTTATCAGGGGGAGGGTATATGCGGGTTGTGATCCCTGCCGGTGGTTTAACACCAATTCTTCCCATACCCTAAGGCAGGAACCACATGACCGACGGAAAGAAGAGCAAAAATCCGGGGGTCATCCGCCTCCGGGAAAAGGGAAAAGTCGCCGTCCGGGGAAAGGTCCTCGCCGGCGTGATGAGCGCGCCGCAGATGGCGGCGATATCCCGGATCGCAGAGGAGTTCGGTGACGGTAAGGTCGGGCTGACGACCCGGCTCAACGTGGAGATCCCCGGTATCGACCGGCAGGACGCGGGGGAGGTTGCAGTAAGGCTCCGGGCGGCAGGGATAGAGCCCGGGAGCACCGGGGCGACCCTCCGGTCGGTCGTCGCCTGCAAGGGTACCGTCTGCCGGCACGGGTGTTACGACACCCAGGGGCTCGCCCGCGCGATCGAAGAGCGTTACGGGGCGTGCGACCTCCCCCGGAAACTGAAGATCTCGATTGCGGGATGCCCCAACAACTGCGCAAAAGTCCAGCTCAACGATATCGGGATCATGGGGAGGCGATTCCCCGTGTTTGCCGACGAATGCGAAGGTTGCGGGGCGTGCGAAAAGGTCTGCCGGGAGGGAGCGGTCCGGGTCGCCGACGGCAGGGTCACCTTCTCGGAGGAGATCTGCATCGGGTGCGGCGACTGCATACCCGTCTGTCCCACAGGGGCGATCGGCGTCGCTTCGGAGGGACTGCACCTCTTCCTCGGCGGGAGGTCGGGCAGGGTGCTCCGGGTCGGCACCGGGGCTGATAGACTGGTCGCCGAAGAAGAGGCGGTCACGATCGTCGGACGGCTGATCGGCTGCTTCCGGGAGAACGCACTGCCGGGCGAGCGGTTCGGGGAGATGATGGAACGCGTAGGGAGAGAGACCGTCTTTGCAGCCGCCGGAATGAGGCCGCGGGAGTGAGCGGCCTTCCGCTCACTGCGGCGCCTTTGTGCTCTGCACGCCATACGACTCTCGCCCGTCGCCGTCCCAGTCCCCGCATTCGGCGATGACCTTCCACGTCTCCCGGATCCCCTCTTCTAGCCGTGCGATCCGGGCGGTCCCGCCGAGGCTCTCCTCGACCTCGAAGAACTCCCGCGCCTTCTGCTCGTTGAACGGGCCGTAGCGCTCGATGCCGTTGTCACCGAAAACTTCGACCCTGTACCTCAGCCGCGAACCATTCATCATCATTCACCAGACGAGAGAGTCGCCTGCAACTGCATAAACCTTGGGGGCACCGGCCGGAGAAACGTTCAACAGTCCCTTCACCTATACCTCTCAAGGAGGGGCGGAGAGGTGCCGCAGAGGCCTGAAGATATCCCCCCACTGGACCCGTGCGGTCGATCATCGATGCACTCTCGAGAGCGAAGCCCTACCTTCGAGAGCGGTATCACGTCCGCGAGATCGGGGTCTTCGGCTCGTATGTTCGGAATGAACAGGGCACGGAAAGCGACCTCGACATCCCCGTCGAGCTCGATGAGCCGCTCGGCTGGGATGTCGTGGACCTCAAAGACGACCTGGAGAGGATCCTCGGTCTCCCCGTAGATCTCGCCCTCTTGGGGGGTTGCCCGGCGGCCGCGGCTCATGCAGGCTGTCGACGCGGAGGCGGTGTATGTCCAGGCGCGACGGGGCTCTGCTGATTGCAGGTCTGGTTTACCATTAAGCGGCAAATTCCCGAACTCCAGACTCTCCTTGCGGCAACAGCTGGCGAGAAATCTTCCGGAGACTAACCGCGCATGCCCGTTCCGACACCCACACAGCCCGGGACTTCCCGTATGAAGGGGGAGCAATCCGGCAACTAGGCTGCTGCACCCTCTCCGGGCCCGGATTGCATCTCATGCGGGCAGGCCGGCAGGTCGCCGGGGTAAGATCCTGATCACCCCTCAGAGGGCGATGAGCTACACTATATACTATCCAATCATAACTCTACAAGCAGTGTTCTATCTGCATGAGCAATCCAATGGATTATAATAGAGGAAACAGAAATTTCGGCGGTCCCAGGAACTTCGGCGGCCCCCGTGAAATGACGAAGACCGTTTGTTCAGACTGTGGGAAGGAGTGCGAAGTCCCCTTCAAGCCGACCGAAGGCAGACCCGTGTATTGCCAGGAATGCCTCCCGAAGCACAGAAAACCCCGGTTCTAAACCAATACATTCTTCTTTTTCGAGAATAGTTAAAGTGAGTCTCCGGTTGAGACCGGAGAGTCACGAGACACTCTTGCCGGGTCACCGGCAACACCCAATTCCCCAGGAGCGGAGCGTCCCGGGGTACCATGACAACCCCGGGAGAGCGGGCTCACCGGAACCCGAGTTCGGCAAAAAGGCTCTTCCGGAGCGCCCGGAGAGCATCTGTCGCCGGGGACTCGCTCCGGGTCACGGGGCGGCCGTTCCGAACGGCATCGATCACTGACGGGTCGAACGGGATCTTACCTGCCACCACGATGCCTTCCTTCTCGCAGTAGTCCTCGACCCTCTTGCAGATATCCTCAGCGAGGTCAAACCGGTTGATCGCGACGAAGATCTGGACGTCAAACCGGCGGCAGACCGTCACCAGCCGCTCAAGATCGTGGAGCGCCGAGACCCCCGGCTCCGTGACGATGAGAACCGCATCCACGCCGCTGATCGTCGCAATAAGCGGGCAGCCAATCCCCGGCGGCCCGTCGGCGAGCAGCAGATCGGCGCCGTCCGCAAGGCTCGTCGCCCGCTTTCTCACCTCGGTGACGAGCAGTCCCGAGTTCCCCGAGCCCGGGAAGAGCCGGGCATGGGCGAGGTTGCCCCGGTCGGTCGCCGAGGTGTAGATCTCGCCGCAGACGCGGGGTTCCATCCGGGCCGCCCCCGTGGGGCAGACGTAGGTGCAGACAGCGCAACCCTCGCAGTGCAGGGGATCCACTTCCCAGGCGTCGTTACGGCGCACGATCGCCCCGAACCGGCAGTGGTCCGCGCAGATGCCGCAGTCGCGGCACTGTTCCAGGTCGATCCGGGCCGCCTCGAGCCCCCGGAACTCCTCCGTCGTGAGCCGCCGGGTATCGAAGAGGAGCTCCAGGTTCGCGGCGTCCACGTCGCAGTCGGCGAGAACCTGTGGCACAGTACTGATATCCGCAAGCGCCGCCGCCACCATCGTCTTTCCGGTGCCGCCCTTGCCGCTCACGACCGCAAGCCGGATCACGGGCTCACCCCCACAATCTTCACGACCGCTTCAAAGAGATCAGCGAACCGCTCCTCCCACCCGGGAAGGTCGCGGCAGATAAGCCCCCCACGGTTCTGGACGGCGGCGATCTCCCGCGAGAACGGGATGGTCATGAGGACGGGAAGCCCACGCTCCCGGCAGAACTCAAGGGTCTCCTCGTCCTGGCCGTCGCTGCGGTTGATCACGACACCGGCAGGAATACCAATCCCCTCCACCACCTCGGCCGCAAGGCGGAGATCGTGCAGCCCGAACGGCGTCGACTCCGTCACCAGGATGCAGGCATCGACCCCCTCCAGGGTCTCGATCACCGGGCAGGCGATCCCGGGAGAGGCATCGTAGAGGATGAGGGGATGCCCCTCCGCGAGCATCTTCGCCGCACGGATGACCGCCGGAGCCATCACCTCCCCCTCGTTCAAGACCCCGCTCACCAAGGTGAGGGACGGGAGAGGGCAGGAGCACGCGACCCGGCCGACGGTGCGCGGGACTTCCTCGATCGCTCCCTGCGGACAGACCAGGGAGCAGCCCCCGCACGAGTGGCAGAGCTCCGGGAAGAGGATAACACGGTCTTTGAGGACCGAGAGCGCCCCGAATCGGCAGAACTTCCCGCACTCACCGCAGAAATTGCAGAGAGCCGGATCGATCTCCGGGACCGGGGTCGTCACCGGCACGTCCACGGCAGAGTCCGGGAAGAAGAGGTGGAGGTTCGGTTCCTCGACATCGCAGTCGACGAGCGCCACCTCGCGGGAGAGGGCGAGCGTGCAGGCAAGGTTCGCCGCCACGGTGCTCTTCCCGGTGCCGCCTTTCCCGCTTGCAATCGCAATTTTCATGCTGGGTTCCACTTCAAAGGGGGAGCGGCTGCAGGTTCCCGGCGGTATACTCCGCGAGGGCTTCGGCCACGCTGCCGCTTCCGCGGTAGGCGTAGGCCTTGATCCCGCCCATTCCAAGCGCCCGGGCAGCGTTCCCGCCGACCTGACCGGTGATGACCACCGTCGCGCCGTGCTCCGAAAACATCTGGACCGCCCGGGGGCCGACCCCGCCGGCAGCGTCGACGAGGGGGTTCTCAATCGATTCCGCTTTCCCCGTCTCCGTATCGACGAAGACGAAGTAAGGTGCCCGGCCGAACCGCTGCTCGACCGGGGCATCCGTGCCTGCTGCACGTGCTGTGATGCCAACTATCATTCTGATACACTCCTCTAGGGATTTTTTTCGCTCATATGAGCATAATACTATGGATGGTGCTACCGCATTATTCGAGTGAGATGGCCCCAGCCGGGCACTCGTCCACGCAGGTCCCACAATCCACACAGAGCTCGGGGTCGACCTTCGCCCTGCCGTCCTCCATGGCGATTGCAGCCGCCGGGCAGGCATCCACACATGTCTCGCACCCGGTGCATGCCTCCGGGTCAACCACCGCTACCATGCTCAGTGCGCTCCATCGCACTCGCCGCCGTCTTCGTGGTGGCAGGAACTCTTCCCCGGAGAAAGACGACCGGCAATATAGTCCTGTGCGACATAATCAACGTTTCCACTGATACCGAGGAGCACATTGATACCATTCTCGTGGAAGAGGTCAACGGCCCGCGGCCCCATTCCACCCGCGATGATCAGGTCGACCCCATGCTCCGCGAGGAAGACCGGGAGTCGCCCGGGTTCGTGGCCGGGGCTCGGGAGATCGTCCCTCCGGTAGATGATCGACTCCTCAACATCGAATATTGCGTATGCCTGGCAGTGCCCGAAGTGTTCGGATACCCGGTTTCCGTCCTGTGCAATTGCTATTCTCATGAAATCACCAAGCTTTGCGGCTCTATACGCCGTACCGGCCGCACATAAACGTACTACACTTCAGCACGAAGGAAAGTAAAACCACCTATCGTACCATCAGGGGGGCAGAAGCAAAAGTCCGGGAACATTTTTTAAGGCACGCGACATCCTGCGGTGTACCTGCGATCAGGACTTGGTGAGACTGATGGTTCAGCCTTTAGATATCGGAGAGTACCGGAACGTCTACGAACCGGGAAAGGTGGAGTGCGCCAGCACTGAGGAGATGCGACCACTGGAAGAGATCATCGGCCAGGAACGGGCGCTCCGGGCGCTGCGGTTCGGCCTTGAGATCCACGAAGCCGGGTTCAACGTCTACGCCGCGGGAGCCCAGGGAACCGGGCGGATGAGAGCCGTCCGGAGTTTCCTCGATGAACTCGCGAAAGCCAAGCCCCGGGCGAGCGACTGGGTTTACGTCCATAACTTCGAGGACCAGTACGAGCCCAACGCCATCGCCCTCCCTGCCGGGAGAGGGACGGCGTTTCGGGAGGATATGAAACGGTTCATCGAGGAGGCACAGCAGGCGCTTCCCCGGGCGTTCCAGAGCGAAGAGTACGCCAAACGGCGGGACGAAACGCTTCAATCGCTCCAGGGGACCAGGACGGCCCTCATCGCCCGGATCAACCAGAAAGCCCAGGAGGCGGGGTTCGTCATCCAGATGAGCCCCATCGGCCTCCTGACCATCCCGGTCATTAATGGGAGGCCGGTCCCCGAGGAGGAGTTCATCACCCTCCCCGACGACGTGCGGGCGGAGGTCCAGCGGCGGCGGGACGCCTTGAACGCCGAACTCCGGAGCACGCTCCGGCAGGTGCAGGACATCGAGCGGCAGGGGGCCGAGGCGGTCAAAGACTTAAACCGCGACATCGCCCTCTACGCGATAGGCAACCTCGTCGCCGAACTCAAGGAGAAGTACACCGGCGTCCCGGAAGTCCCCGAGTATATCGACGCCGTCCAGAACGACATCCTCGAGAACACTCAGCTATTCCTCGGTGTTCCCGAGCAGCAGGGCGTCCCGCCCCAGTTCCAGGCTTTCATGCGTGAGATCCCGTTTCGAAAGTACGAGGTGAACGTCGTCGTCGACAACGCCGCTATAGAAGGCGCGCCGGTGGTCTTCGAGCAGAACCCCACCTACCAGAACCTCCTCGGAAAGATCGAGAAAGAGGTGCAGTTCGGCATCTTCACGACCGACTTCACGATGATCCGGCCGGGCTCGCTGCACCGGGCCAACGGCGGCTACCTCGTCCTCGACGTCGAAGACCTCCTGCGCGCCCCGCTCTCCTGGGACGGGCTCAAGACAGCACTGAAGACCGGGGAGGCCGTCATCGAGGAGCCGGGAGAACGGATGGGGTTCATCACGGCAAAGACGATCAAGCCCGAACCCATCCCCCTCGACATCAAGGTGGCCCTCATCGGGACGCCCATGATCTACCAGCTCCTCTACCGGATGGACACTGACTTCAAGGAGCTCTTCAAGGTCAAGGCCGACTTCGACATCGTGATGGATCGAGACGACGAGAACGCCGGAAAATACGCCGACTTCATCTGCAACCTCGTCCGGGAGGAGAACCTCCGGCACCTCGAGCGGGAGGCGATCGCCCGGGTGATCGAGTACGGATCGAGACTCGCTGCGGATAAGGAGAAACTCTCGACCCGGTTCGCGTCGGTCGCCGACCTTATCCGGGAGGCGAACTTCTACGCCGCAGAGGACGGGGCCGAGCAGATCGAGAGAAGACACGTCACGAAAGCGATCGAGGAGAAGGTCTACCGCTCGAACCTGATCCAGAAAAAGATCGAGGAGGCGATCCGGCGGGGGATCTTCCTCATCGATACCGAGGGCGATAAGGTCGGCCAGGTAAACGGTCTCTCGGTCATCGGGCTCGGTGACTTCGCCTTCGGCCGGCCGTCGAAGGTGACCGCGAGCATCGGGGTCGGCCGCGAGGGGATCATGGACATCGAGCGGGAGGCTGCACTCGGCGGGCCGATCCACACGAAAGGCGTCCTGATCATCAACGGTTACCTCAACAACAACTATGCACACGACAAGCCCCTCTCCCTCTCCGCCCGGCTCGTCTTCGAGCAGAGTTACGAGGGGATCGAGGGGGACTCCGCGTCGAGCACCGAGCTCTACGCCCTCCTCTCGGCGCTCTCGGGGCTTCCGCTGAAGCAGTACCTCGCCGTCACGGGCTCGGTGAACCAGAAGGGTGAGGTCCAGGCGATCGGCGGGGTGAACGAGAAACTGGAGGGGTTCTTCGAGGTCTGCAAGGCCAAAGGGCTCGACGGGAGCCAGGGGGCGCTGATCCCGGCGAGCAACGTCCAGAACCTGATGCTGAAAGAGGAGATCGTCGAGGCCGCGAAGGCCGGGAAGTTCCGGATCTACCCGGTGCGAACGATCGACGAGGGGATCGAGGTCCTCACGGGCGTTCCGGCAGGCACCCGGCGCGAGGACGGCACCTACGAGGAGGGGACGGTGAACTACCTGGTGAACCAGCGCCTGAGGGAGATGGCCGAGACGATGCGCGGGTTCCAGCCGACGATGGCGAAGTGACCGGAATGGAGCGGAGGCGGTCGGTCTACATGGACCATGCGGCGACGACGCCGGTGCGGCCGGAGGTCGCCCGGGCGATGCTCCCCTACTTCTCGGAGCGGTTCGGGAACCCCTCTTCGCTCTACTCCCTCGCCCGCGAGGCGAAGGAGGCGGTCGAGGAGGCGCGGGGACGCGTGGCGGCGGCGATCGGGGCAAGCCCCGAGGAGATCTTCTTCACATCGGGCGGGACGGAGGCCGACAACTGGGCGATCAAGGGGGTGGCCCTCCGGGGAAAGGGCGACCATATCGTCACCTCCTCGATCGAGCACCACGCCGTCCTCCATACCTGCGAGAGCCTCGAGAAGCAGGGCTACCGGGTCACCTACCTCCCGGTCGACGAGTTTGGGCGGGTCGACCCGGTGGCGGTCGAGGAGGCGATCACCGATGCGACCATCCTCGTCTCGGTGATGGCCGCGAACAACGAGATCGGGACGATTCAGCCAATCAGAGCGATCGCGGAAGTCGCGCACGACCACAAAATCCCGTTCCATACCGACGCCGTCCAGGCGATCGGGGCATTTTCAGTGGACGTTGACGAGATGGGTGCCGACCTCCTCGCCATCTCCGCCCACAAGTTCGGCGGCCCGAAGGGAACGGGAGCGCTTTATATCAGAAAGAGGACCCGGATCGGGACGTTCATGGACGGCGGGGCGCAGGAACAGGGCCGGCGAGCCGGAACCGAGAACGTTCCCGGGATCGTGGGGCTCGGGCGGGCGATCGAACTCGCAGTCGCCGGGATGCCCCGGAACGCCCCCCGGCTTGCCGCGATGCGGGACCGGTTGATCCGGGGGATCCTGGATGCGATCCCGGACACCCGCGTAAACGGCCACCCGACCGAACGGCTGGCAAACAACGTGAACGTCGCATTCCGCTACGTCGAGGGGGAGTCGATCCTTCTCATGCTCGACGCCCTCGGGATTGCCGCCTCGACGGGGAGCGCCTGCACCTCGGCGTCGCTTGAGCCCTCGCACGTCCTGACCTCGTGCGGTCTGGCGCCGGAGCACGCCCACGGCTCGCTCCGGCTCACCCTCGGGTACGCGAACACCGAAGAAGACGTCGACTACGTCCTTGAAGTGCTCCCGGGGATCATCGAGCGGCTGCGGGCTATCTCGCCGCTCCGAGGGGAGGCGTGAATGACCGGGATCTTTCGGGCCTACGACATCCGGGGGCGCTACCCGGACGAGCTCGATGAGGCGACGGCGAAGAGAATCGGGAACGCATTTGTAGCCCTTCTTGCGGCGGAGCGGATCGTCGTCGGGCGAGACATGCGGCTTTCATCGGTACCGCTCTCCCGGGCGTTCATCACGGGAGCGGTCGAAGCCGGGGCGGAGGTCGCCGATATCGGGATGGCGAGCACGCCCCTCCTCAACTACGCCGTCACCGCCGGGAAGTTCGACGGCGGGGCGATGGTGACGGCCTCCCACCTTCCCGGGGAGATGAACGGGTTCAAACTCGCCCGCGAGAACGCCATCCCCCTCTCCGGCGACCGCGACCTGCCGCTCCTGGAGAACCGGGTTGGGGAGGAGGAGGTCGCCCGCGCCGGGGGGTCGTGCCGCGAGACCGGGATGCTGGACGCCTACATCGGGGCGGTGGCCGGGTTCGTCCGGGCGCCCAAACCCCTCACGGTCGTCGTGGACGCCGGGAACGGGATGGCCGGGCCGGAAGTCCCCCGGCTCTTCGACCGGGTCCCTGCGTGGCGGCTTGTGCCGATGTACCTCGAGCCCGACGGCCGGTTCCCCCACCACCACGCAAACCCGCTCGACCCGGAGACCACCCGGGAACTGCAGGAACGGGTCGTGGCCGAGGGCGCGGATATGGGGGTGGCGTTCGACGGCGACGGCGACCGGTGCGGGCTCGTCGACGAGCGGGGCGAGCGCGTCCGGGAAGACCTGGTGACCGGCCTCGTCGCGGAGTTCCTGCTCGAAGAGAACCCGGGGGCAACGATCCTCTACGATCTCCGGTCGAGCCGGGCGGTCCGCGAGGCGATCGGGCGGGCCGGGGGCCGGGGCGTCCGCTCGAGGGTCGGCCACGCCTTCATCAAGGCCGCGATGCGCGAGGAGGACGCCCTCTTCGCCGGGGAACTCTCCGGGCACTACTACTACCGGGACATGGGGTTTACCGATAACGGGCTTCTCACGCTGGTCATGGTTGCAAACATCCTCGCCGCGAGCGGCCGGACGCTCTCCGAACTTGTTGAGCCCCTCGACCGCTACCCCTCGACCGGGGAGATCAACCTGGCGGTGAGCGAACCGGCGGCGGTGCTCGCGGTGCTTGCGGCGCGCTACCGGGACGCGGAACTTGACCGGCTCGACGGGCTGACGGCGACCTATCCCGACTGGTGGTTCAACATCCGCCGCTCCCACACCGAGCCGGTGGTGCGGCTGAACATCGAAGCGGATACGAGGAGCCTCCTTGATGAGAAGAAGCGGGAGGTGCTCTCGGTCATCCGGGAAGCCGAGGGTGCGTAAGGGCCGGATAATGCAGGGAACGGTGCAAATTGCCTATTCACGCGAAGGTTGTGGAAAGCATTCCAACCGGGCTGCTGTTCCCGTAATGAAAGGATATGATACGGTTCAGGTAGATACACAGAAATATATGATCGTCCTGAACCGGAAAGCGCTAGTAATCCAGGATAAGGGCATGAAACTCTAAGATAACGGAGGATTGACGAGATATGACACCCAAAACCAGAAAACCAACCCAGGCGAATGCCAACATGTCCCGGAGATTGGGGCGGGCTCTCGGTATCTCAACCCGGGCCCGGTCAAATCTCAGTCTGGAAAAGCGGTTCGAGATCCAAGATGAATTTCACAAGGCAGAGCGCTTTGAGGATCTCCCCAAGTGGGTGCGGGAGTTCGTATACGAAGCGGAAGCTGAAATTGAGATTCCATGAATCGGGACGTTTCTTCCCGGGCGGCCACGGGTCTGGATAGCGCCGCCCCCACCCACCACCTGACGCCCCCTCCTCTGCACCGGCGCCGCCGGCATGCCCCACGAAAAAGAGCCGTTCGACGCTTAGCCGCACAGGAAGAGGCCGTTAATCCATTGCTTCGACGGGAAGACGAAAATGGCCGGCGGCCGCAACTTATAAGTATCCGATGTCCCACTGTTGCCCGGCAGGCTGCAGCTTGCAACCGAATCGGGGCCGGGTAAAGCCCCCGGAAACCGTAATCCGGGGTGCAACAGGCACCCGGGCCTCAAGCGGAAAGAAAGAACGGGTAATTGATGTGGTGATGAAAATGGCAGGACAGCAGATGGAGTCACGGCCCTGGCAGCAGACCATGGTCCGGAAGACCAACAACCAGGAGGAGCAGTTCAACCCTGACAAGATCAGGAGGTCGGTGCAGAACGCCGGAGCAAACCAGCAACTGGCGGACGAGATCACCCAGCAGATCCAGGGGAGCACGCACAGCGGGATGACGACCACCGAGATCGACAACAGTGTCCAGGAGGTACTCAAGCAGAAGGATATGGACGCCTACAACAACTGGATGCGGTGGAAAGAGCAGCACCAGAAGATGCAGTAAGGAGTTTCCCGGAGCATTTTGCAGGCAGTCCCGCATACTCCAGGCGTCGGATGTTTGTCCACGTGTTTGGACGGCGGATTTCTGGACGTTGCGCCTGTCGGGTATGCGGGCGCCCTGCAGAACGCGCACAATGTTTTTATGATCAAAGAACAATATTTATATGCAGTGAGATTCCGGGAATGCCCCGGAGATCTGAACTGAATGCGCCGTTTCCGAATCCGGCCGGCTGCACCACAATTCTCGGGCCCGTAGCTTAGTCCGGTCAGAGCGCCCGGCTCATAACCGGGCGGTCGTGGGTTCGAATCCCTCCGGGCCCATGTTTTACAGGTACTCCGTGAGAAAACGCTTACGTGAAGAGCCGGTTCCGCAAAGCGGTTCTGCGAAGCAGTTCCGCGAATGAGGGCTTATCCAATGCATCGGACGAAAACCCGTTAGAAAGGCCTATTTATCGGGACGTGAGAGTTTCCTGGGACTATGATCGAATGGGCCGTCATCCTTTTGCTGTTTCTTGCTGTTTTGGTTCTATTTTACAAGTACTCCAGGATCCAGGGTCAGGTCGAGCGAAAAGCACGCGAGATATTCGAATCCTGGCGCCGGGGGGAACGGGAAGACCTTGAAAACTGGAAAGAGCAGGAACTCAAGCGCCTTTCGGATGAGAAAGCAAGGATCCTCTTTGATGCGTGGAGGCAGGACGAAGAGGGAAATATTCGCACCGATGCCATCAAGCGCAGCCAGTCGGTGACCCGGGGGAAGGTCACGGAGTGCCTCATCCCGTATTTCCCGGACTTCCCCTACAATCCGAAAGATGCGCGGTTTTTAGGGACGCCGGTCGATCTCATCGTCTTCGACGGGTTGTCCGACGCCGACGAGGTGCAGAACGTGGTCTTTGTCGAGATAAAGACGGGTAAAGCCGCCAACCTGAGCAAACGGGAGCGTGCCGTCAGGGAGTGCATCAAAGCTGGGCGGGTGCAGTACTCCACCATCCACCAGTCGTTTGACGAAGAGACCAACCGGCTGCGTGATATAGGAATGAACTAGTCATCCACGGGCATATTGAGTTTTGAACCGTCCCAAAAAAGGTACAGGGCGTATGCCCTCATCTCGGCGACGGATCGAAGGAAGCGCCCTCGCCCTCCGGACACCCCTCCCCCCGCCGGCGATCGCACCCGACGATCCGGATCGTCTTCCCGTGCACCAGGGCGTCGGCAACCTTTGCCCGCGCCTCGTGGAGGTCGCGCCAGAGGGTCTTTCGGGAGACACCGAGGGCGATGGCGGCCTCCTCCTGCTCAAGTCCCTGGAGGTCGACGAGCCGCAGGGCCTCCACCTCCTCGGGGAGGACGACGACGAACTCGTCGGGTCCCCCACAGAGCGGGCCGAAACACCGGAACGCCCCCTGGTCCCCGATCATCCGGCGAACTCGGGGCCGGCCCCGCTGGCGGCGGCCGCGCCCCTCGCCGGGTTCTCTCTCGTTCATGTTACCGATCTCCTGAGTAGAGATCGGTCTCCGGTACAGATAGTGCCTTCGCTCCTCTTATAGCGGCGGAGGATAACACTACTCTTCGCTCATCTGCGCATAGTATAGTACTGCCGCGCCTCATTGAGCGAGAGGGCCTCATCCTCCTCGGCTTCTTCCACATACTGCGCAAGAATCAGGGGCATATTTATCCAGCATCGTAGGAGAGCCGGTTCCCCTTTACGGTGATGGCCGGGTTCCCACCGGCTGTCGGGCTCCGGGGCGGCCCCATGAGATACTGACCGGCCCGGAGGGAGAATAAGTTGTCTGTCTGGAACAGCGGAACCGTTGCCGGCAGTCATGCCCGGCTATCCTTCTTCCGGCGCTCCAGAATTCCTGCAACAACCGTATCGAGATCCTGTTCGAGCCAGATCTTACGTTCTTTGGTATAGTCCCCGCTTCCGTGGGAGTAACTCCGGATGAACCGTATCGCATCGGCAGGCCCGAGGCTCCTCACCAGTGCCTCGAACCCCCGAACCCTGATCTCATTAAGCGTCTTCACTTCCATCGGCCGTCACCTCCATGAGCCACTGCACAGGATTGTATACCTTGATAGGGATCTTATCCGCGTGCTTCTTAATAACTTTGATGAGCGAGTCGTCGGTCGTGAGCAGTAGAGCTCCGGCACTCTCGGCAGACGCGAGGTGCAGGGCATCGAATGCACCGATTCCCATCAAATTGAATGCTCTGGCACGGTCCACAATCTTCTCATCGATCAGAACCCGCTCCTGTGCAACCTGCAGAAGACTCTCAACGGACCTCATCTTCTCCTCATCGGGAATCTCGCTGATTTCGTATTCTATCACCTCACTTTCCACCAACTCCCATCCTGTCGTACACCCGTTGAGGATCGCAATCACGGCCTCGGCCTCCATCCGGATGCGATGGGACCGTTGGTCATCAAACGGCCGACACAGACAGCAAACGTCCAGGTAAACTTTCATATGGGCTTCCAGACTCTCAATTGCTCTTACGTATCAATAAATTGATTGAAAACTGTTCTCAGCGAGGAAGAGAAGACTTCCAAATGCTAACTTCGATATGCACAACCGACCGTCAAATAAAAGGAACGAGTTGATAGATCGACGATCTCCTGAAGGACGGTAGCAGGTTGACAGCAGTCACCCGGACCGCACGATCGATAGACCTGCAAGAGCGCTGGCATTCCGGTGCCGAAAATGCACCTCCGCAGTTTGGCACCGCGGCGGTCTGACGGTTGGTTCGGCCGACTCCGCCTATCCACGGCGACGTCATAACCAGCTAGACCATTGCGCTCGCATACCAGAATAGCCACGTTCTTGGCCAAATAGCCGTTCCGGGCCGATCTTGCCGGGCTCCTGGTCCAGCAGTCCGGCTCGCCTATCCCCGCCTTGGTAAGGCGGCGTCACAACCAGCTAGACCACGAGCCCGGGGACGTTCACCCGTCCCTCCATAACTATCCGGAGATCCCGGATAGTATCCCGGCAGGGCAACCTATATCCCGCACCCCGCACCCTCACCGAGCATGTCTGCCGGAGGACCGGACTGGAAGAAGAGCCTCCCGGCCGACCTCGTCGCCGGGACGACCACCGCGCTCGTCGGCATCCCGCAGGGGATGGGGTTCGCCCTCGTCGCCGGGATCAACCCCATCTATGGTCTCTACACCGCCGCATTCTCGACAGCGATCGGGGCGCTCCTCACCGGCTCCACCTACCTCAAGGTGATGCTCTCAAACGTCCTCGCGGTCTCGATCTACTCCGTCCTCGCCCCCGTCCCGGAGGCCGACGTCCCGGCCACCCTTTTCGTCCTGACGCTCCTCGTCGGGCTCTTCCAGCTCGGGTTCGGGCTCGTCAAAGCAGGCAGCCTGACCCGGTTCGTCTCGAACGCCGTCCTCACCGGGTTCGTCACCGGCGCGGCACTCCTCATCGTCCTCGGCCAGCTCGGGAACCTCACCGGCTACCGGCTCCCACGGGAAGCAATCCAGATCCTCGCCATCCCCGACCTCCTCCTCGCCGCGGGAGAGATCCAGCCGCAGGCGCTCTTCGTCGGCCTCCTCACCCTCGCTCTCGCCCTCGTCTTCCAGCGGGTGCCGCGCCTCAACTCCGTCTCGCTCCTCCTCCCGGTCATCATCGCGGCCTTCCTCGTCAGGATCGCGTTCCCGGAAGTCGCGCTCGTCGGCGACATCGCCGCCATCCCCGCCGGCCTCCCGGCACCCGTCATCCCCGACCTCGCCCTCGCGCCCGGTCTCCTCGTCCCGGCGCTCGCCCTCGCCATCATCGGGATCGTGATGGCCGTCGGGGTCACCGAGACGACCCCGGAGCCGGACGGCAGCATCGCCGACGTGAACCGGGACTTCTCCGGACAGGGGATCACAAACATCCTTACGAGTTTCCTCCAGTGCGCCCCGTCGGCCGGCTCCCTCTCGGCAACAGCGCTCAACGTCGCCGCGGGGGCAGAGACCCGGGCGGCAAACCTCATCTCGGGCGTCCTCGTCGGAGCGGTCATCGTCGTCGCGGGACCGCTCGCGGAACAGATCCCGCTCCCGGCCCTCGCCGGGATCCTGATCCTCATCGGGGCCGAACTCATCTACCAGCCCCGCGAGATCGCCTGCATCTGGAGATACTCCCGCCCCGGGCGCTGGGCGATGCTCGCCACATTCATCTCAACCCAGGTTCTCCCGCTCCAGTACAGCATCTACATCGGCGTCATCCTCTCGCTTGCCATCTACCTGGTCACCTCCACCCGGGAGGCGACCGTGGTCCGCCTCGTTCCGGTCGAGGAGGGGATGTTCCGGGAAGAACCGGCGCCCGGACGGCTGCCGGACGACAGCATCACCGTCCTCTTGGTCTCCGGGAGCGTCTACTTCGCCACCATCCGTGCCATCGAGTGGTCGCTCCCATCCCCGGAAGGGGCAGAGGGCTCCGTCGTCATCCTCGCCCTCTCCCGAAGGGTCGAGGCCGGAACCGGGCTTTTCAGGATGCTGGCGCGCTACGCCCGGAAGGTCACGGCCGGGGGGAACCGGCTCATCCTCGCCGAGGTCGACCCCCACCTCCTTGCAGGACTTGAAGAGGGAGGCGTAACCGGGGCCATCGGCCCCGGGAACATCTTCCCTGCGACACCGGTCATCGGCGAGTCGCTCCGGGCGGCTATCCGGGCGGCGGAGGCCGGAGCGTGAGAGCCCTGCCGGAAAACTCTTTCCCTGTGGAGCACCCATACCGTTCCTGTGAACATCGCCGGGAACTTCCCTCCCCCTGCCCGGATCGCGATCGTCGGGGCGGCGGTCGTCATCGTGCTCGCGGGGGTCCGGGTGGCCACTCCGATCCTCGGCCCGCTCCTCGTCGCCGTCTTCTTCGCCATGATCACCGCCCCCGCCATGAGATGGCTGACCCGGCGGGGAGTCCCCCCGCTCCTCGGTGCCGCAACGGTGGTCGCGGGGCTCATCGGGATCCTCGCCGGAATGATCATCTTCCTCGGTGCGGCCTTTACCGGGTTCATCCGAACCCTTCCGCAGTACCAGGCGAGCCTCGAAGCCCAGGCGGCCGTCCTCACCGACTATGGCATCGATATCGGCAGATTCACGATATGGGATTACATCGACCAGGGGCTCGTCTTCCAGCAGGCGACCGAACTTGCCCGGCAGATCGGGAGCATCGCCGTCGACGTCTTCCTCGTCTTCGTCGGGATCGGGTTCCTTCTCCTGGAAGGACCCCGTCTTGCGGCGGTTCTCGCGCGCTACCTGGGAGAGGAGAGCACCCCCTACCGGCACCTATCGCAGTCGGGTACAATCCTGATCGACTACGTGGTGGTTAGGACGAAGGTGAACCTGATCACCGGCGTCGGGACCTGGCTCTTTCTCACCCTCCTTGGGGTCGACTTCGCGGTGCTCTGGGGGTTCATCGCCTTTGTCCTGAGTTACGTCCCCTACATCGGCCTGGTCGTGGCCGCGATCCCCCCCACCCTCCTCGCGCTCATCGAGTTCGGGCCGGCCGGAGCTGTTGCCGTCATCGCCGCCGTCGCCCTCATCGACGCCGCCGCCGAGAACCTTGTCCTCCCCCGGATAGCCGGGCGGGAACTCAACCTCTCGCCGTTCGTCGTCCTCTTCTCCGTCATCTTCTGGGGATTCATCCTCGGGGCGGTCGGGATCTTCCTCGCCATACCGCTGACGATCGCGGTGAAACTCTTCCTCGAGAGCTGGGAAGAGACGCGGTGGATGGGGGAGTTGTTGGGCAACGGCGACCGCAAGTAGCAGGGGCCGGGCCGACCGCAGGGAATATATACGCTCGATCCTATTTTCGGCCGCATCAACTGCAGGAGGAGCCATGAGCGATTTGATTGCTATCGCGTACGACGGCGAAGAGACCGCGTTCCGGGTCAGGGACAGGCTTGTCGACCTGACGAAGGAACACGTCATCGAGCCGGAAGACCTGGTGGTCGTTGTCCACCGCCGGGATGGGAAGACCGAGATCAAGCAGGCTACCAACCTTGCCGGCATGGGGGCGCTTTCCGGCGCTTTTTGGGGGCTCCTGATCGGCCTGATCTTCTTCGCGCCGATATTCGGGCTTGCCATCGGTGCAATCGCCGGCGCACTCGCCGGCCGTTTCTCAGATTACGGCATCGACGACAGGTTCATCAAAGAAGTCGCGGAGAACGTCGGGCCGGGCAACTCCGTGGTCTTCCTGCTCGTCAAGAAGATGACGCCGGATAAAGTGGTCGCTGCCATCAAAGAGTACGGGGGCCGCGTCATCCGGACGTCGCTTTCGGAGACAGAGGAGGCGAACCTCCGGGACGCCTTCGGCACCGGGACGGCGGCAACGGCCGAAATTCCGCCGCCCGCCGCGTGAGTGGTGCGACAGTCTCCACTCCTTTTCCGGAACACGATCGTTGCCGCCGTTCCGTTCTCCACCGCATATGCCTGGCGGCGGCACAAGATGTTTACGAGACGCCGCCCAACCCGTGAACCATGAAGAGACCGATCGGCCTCTACCTCGCCTACCTCTTCCAGTTCCTCATCGCCGCAAACGTCCTCCTCGCGCTCTCGCTCGGTGAATACTCGCAGGTCTTTACCGGCGTCATCGCGCTCGGCCTGACCCTGGTTCCCGCCGTCGTCACCCGCAGGTGGAGCATCACGCTCCCCTGGCAGGTCAACCTCCTCATCGTTCTCTCGCTCTACCTCCACATCGCCGGCGAGAGCCGGGGGCTCTACATGCTCTACTACCCCTACTACGACAAGATCGCCCACCTTATCTCCGGCATAACCGTCTCGGTGCTCGCCTTCGTCATCGTCCTGCTGCTCGACCGGTTCAGCAGGCTGAACCTCTCCCGGTGGATGATCGTCGGGTTCGTCGTCATCGCCGCGATGGCGATGGAAGGATTCTGGGAGATCTACGAATGGCTCTTCGACACCTTCCTCGGGACAAACCTCCAGCACGGGCTCGACGACACCATGCTCGACATGATCTTCGTTCTGGTCGGGTCGGTCATCGTCGCGCTTGCCGGGAACCGCTACCTCACCCGGTTCTCGAAGGAGGAGATCACCGACACACTGGTGATCCCGGAAGAGTCCCCCGCCGAATGACGGCCGGAACCTTTTTTAATCCGCCCCGGAGAGGGGGGGGCCATGCTCGAGGGGATGGCAACAGGTGCGGGAGAAGTCGTCGGGTTCCGGTTCGACGGCGAGATGACGGCAGGAGATTACGACGGGACGCTGATCCCGGCACTTCTGGACGCGGAGAAAAGCCACCCGGTTCTCCGGATACTCTTTCATATCGTGAAATTCCACCGCTGGAAGTCGCACGGCTACTGGGAGAGGCTCAAGGACTGGCCGGGGATGGAGAAAGTCGACCGGATCGCGATCGTCGGCGGCGAGAAGTGGGAAGAGTGGATGAACCACCTGCCGGGACTCTTCGTGGGGTTTACGGGTATCGACGTCCGCTATTTCACCGACGACCACCTGGACGCAGCCATCGGCTGGCTGCGGGAGCCGATACCCGTTGAACTGGAAGGTAGATAGGTGCCGGTACCGTCCGTTTCCGGAGAACAGGCAACTCTTTTTCATCCCTGGACACCTACTGGTGATCAGACAGAAACCCCATGCAGTATTATAAAGACATCGTATTCCAGAAACCCCTGCCCAATGAGATCCGGCGTCTCGGGCTGCTCCCGGCGGACCTTCACTTCCATACCCGGCACTCCGACTCCGCCACCCGCATCCGCGATGCGCTGAAACTCGCGGCCCGGCGGGGAGTCGGGCTTGCGATCACCGACCACAACCAGGTCAGCGGCGTGGCCGAGGCACAGCGGCAGGGGATCCGGGTCCCCCTCGTCCCCGGGATCGAGGTCAGCGCCAACGACGGCCCGCACATCCTGCTCTACTTTTACTCGGCGTCCGATCTGCGGGACTTCTACCGGCGCCACATCGAGAGAAATCGGAGGGACGGCCCGTTCACCGCGATACGCCTCGACACCCCCGAGATCCTCGACCGCCGGGAGGGCTACGCCTGCATCGCCGCCGAGGCGCACCCCTGCGGCTACGCCTTCTTGAACAGAGGAGTGCAACGGTGCGTCGCCGGTGAGTGCATCGGCGAAGAGATCTTCTCGCGCCTCGACGCCCTCGAGGTGATCTGCGGCGGGATGGCCCGGTCCCACAACCTGAGAGCGGCCGGGCTCGCCGTCACCCACCGTCTCGGGCGGACCGGTGGGACCGACGGTCACCTCCTCCACGAACTCGGGGGGGTCGTCACCTGCGCCGAGGCCGATACCGTCGAGGAGTTCCTGGATGCAATCCGGGCAAAAAAGACCGTCATCATCGGGCGCGAGCGGCCGCTCTACGAGAAGGCGGTGATGGGAACCGCGGTCCTCCCGCACCATCTCCCCTACACCGTTCCCATCCTCCAGGCCCGCTGGGAGCAGGGCCTCCCCCGGATCAGGAAATTCGTCCAGGGCCGGCTGAACCGGTGAGAGATCTCACCCGAGCGGCGAGAAGAGACGGGAGACCGACTCCTTCACCCGGACGCCGAAGGGTCGATCCCGGTAGTTCTCCGACGTGATCTCGGTGGACGCGGCGAGATCTTCCTCGAACGCCCGCATAAGATCGGCCCCGACGGCAGCGTCGTAGAAGAACGCGTTCGCCTCGAAATTCAGCCGGAAACTCCGGACGTCCCAGTTCGCGCTCCCGACCGAACCTGCCTTTTTGTCGACGACGATCGTCTTCGCGTGGAGGAACCCCCCGTCGTAGGTGTAGGCCCGCACCCCGGCATCCAGCAGGTCGCCGATGAACGAGAGGGTCGCCCAGTAGACGAACGGGTGATCGGGCTTGCAGGGGATCATGATCCGGACGTCGACCCCGGAGAGTGCCGCGAGCCGCAGGGCGTCGGCGACGCTCTCGTCCGGTATGAAGTAAGGCGTCTGGATGCAGATCGATTCCCGGGCCGAGTTGATCAGTTTGAGGTAGCCCTCCTTGATCGGGTTCCACCGGGTATCCGGGCCGCCGGAGACGATCTGAACGGGTGTCGTGCCGGGAGCATCCTCCTCAGGGAAATAGCAGGTCTCGAGGCCCGGGTACTCGCCGGTCACGTAGTTCCAGTCAAGGAAGAACCGGAGCTGGAGCATCCGGACGGCGTCTCCCGTGATCCGGACGGCGGTATCGCGCCAGCGGCCGAGCGGCCCCTTCCCGAGATAATCGTCCCCGATGTTGAACCCGCCGATGAACCCTACCTCCCCGTCGATGACGGCGATCTTGCGGTGATTGCGGTAGTTTATCCGGTACACCGAAGGGAAGAAGACGCCAAGCTTCCCGCCCGCGTCCTCCAATTCAAAGAACGCCTTCCGCGATCCGCCCCCGGCACGGGATCCCATCGCGTCGAAGAGGAGACGGACCTCGACACCCTCCCGGGCCTTCTCTGCAAGGGCGCGGACGACCGCCCGTCCGAGTTCGTCGTCGTTGATGACGAAGTATTCCAGGTGGACGCTATGGCGTGCTCCCCGGATCGCGGCAAAGAGCGCGTCGAACTTATCCTGGCCTCGGGTGTAGATATCGACCCGGTTCCCCTCGGTCAGGTACGCCCGGTTGTTCCGGAGGAGGAGGAAGATCGCAGCGCGGAACTCCTCCGCCGCCGGGGTGGCGAACCGGTGATGGTTGCCGGCGAGCGCCCGGTGCTGTCTCTCGAAGACCCCCTGGAGAAAACAGCGGTCCTCGTGCTCCTTGACGACGAACATCCTCTGCCGAGTATAGTTCTGCCCGAAGAAGAGGTAGAGGGCGAACCCGACGGGGGGCAGCAGAAAGAGAACAACCAGCCATGCCGTCGTCGCCGTCGGGTTCCTCCGCTCGAAGAAGACTATCGTGACGGCGAAGACGATGTTGAGGGCCAGGATGAACCCTATCGAGAGCAGCAGTTCCACTCAAGAAACCCCCTGCCGGAACAGGGCGTTCCTGTCTATCTCCCCGCAGGGGTATATACATACCCGCCGGGATATCACCCGGCGGTCAGCCATACCTTTTTTTCTTCGGAGGGCTATAGGAGCACCCATGCTTGACCGGATGAAGGAAAGTTCGGGGAGTGTTCTCGGGTTCCGGTTCGACGGAAAGCTGAGCGAGAGCGATTACGCCACCATCCTGATCCCGGAACTGGAGCGAGCGATGAACGACCACCACAACGTCCGGGTCCTCTTAAAGATCGAGGGCTTCCGCAGCTGGAGGCCGGGAGAGGGCTGGGAAGCCTTCAGGCAGTGGCCCGGTCTCGAGAGGGTCGACCGCATCGCCGTCGTCGGCGGAGAGCGGTGGCGGGAATGGATGAACCACCTGCCGGGGCTCTTTGTCGGCTTTAACGGGGTCGACGTGCGCTACTTCCCGGAGAGCCGTCTCCGGGACGCCTGGGGCTGGCTCCGCGAAGGGCTCGTGGTCGCGCCGCAGGTCGCATGACTATATATCGTGGACCCCAACGCATCGGTATGCATTGTCCGGTCTGCGGGCACGACTGCGTCACGGACGCCCGCACAGTCCTTGCGGAACTTCCCGGTCGATTCGCCCCGTGCCCAGACTGCATGGGGCTCGTCTACGACAAGAGGAGTCCCCCACCCGATATAGATACGGCCGAGCCCTGCCCTGCCTGCGGAAAACGGTTCATCGACGAGGTCTTCGCCCACATATACCGGGTGATGGCCGCTGCAGGGGATCTCGCCGGGACCGAACCCCTCGCCGCCGTCGGGACGCCACTCGTCCACCCGGGGTTTGCCATGCGCTCAGCCCCCTACCTGCCGCCCGGATCGCTCGTCCTCCTCTCCCGGTCGGCCAGGGAGCGGACCGCCGGACGCCTGGTCGCCGAAGTTCCCGAGATCCGGGGGGTTGTCCGGACGGGTCCCGGGACCCCGGGGGTCAGCGATACCGGTGCGGAGCCCGCAGAGCACGCCCTGCTTGCCGGGTGCGACGTCCGGTCCGACGTCTTCACGACCCGTGCGGGACCTATCGTTATCTACAAGCAGCAGTCGGCCCTGCACATCGAGTTCCCCCGGGAAAGAGACCCAAAGATTCTCTCGCTCGAACGTGAGATGGATCGGCACCAACCCCGGATGTTCGTCGATGCCTGCTGTGGCGCCGGCACCCTCAGCCTTGCCGCTGCCCGGGCGGGCATCCCCCACGTGATTGCGAACGACGCCTGGTACGCGGCGGCCTACTGGACCGCCTGCAACCTCCGGGTGAACCGGGAATCCTGCGGTGTTGGGGAGGTGACGATGCACCGGTCCTACGATGACCTCCGACGCCTGCCGGTCGCGCGGGACCCCATCCTCGTCGCCACTGCCAACGGCGCGCACGAGATCGAGGTCTACCAGGGCGATCTGCGGCTGCTTCCGACTGTCCTCCCGCCAGGGATCGACCTTGCCGCCCTTGACCTCTTCGAGAAGAAGGACGCCGGGAAGATCGAAGCGATCACCCGGGCCTGGCGTGCCCGGGTGGGCGGAGCTATTTTTATCCCATAGACTCCAGTATATACGGGGACTAGCCCGGGTGGCTCGGCGTCACCTGTCACCCGAAACCGCCGTTAGCGGGGGGCGAAGTCTGAGGAAGGCCGCAGCGGCCTGCAGGATCCTCTGCGTCCCGACTGAGAAGCCTCGTCCCATGAGGTCGGCGGAAAGGGATCAATGCCCCGGAGGGGGCGGCGACCTTTTGCCGCGGGTACCGGTTCAGGCCCGGAAGGGAGCAGACTTACCGTGGACGTTCGGCGCCCATGGGGTCGCGGGGTGGAGGAGGGATGCAGCGGTGAATGCTTGTGCGCACGGCCGACCGAGGACGTGTCCCCAACGGCGATTTCCATGGCAAAAGTAACGATTCTTGGGGCTACAGGAAACGTCGGCGTATTTGCGGCCCACACCATATCCGAGATCCCGTATGTCAGCGATATGCTGCTTGTTGGGAGGCCCGGACGCGAAGATTTCCTCGCGGGTTGCTGCCGTGACTTATCCGACTCGTTTGCTGCACGAGGCACTGACGTCCGGCTTTCATACGGAACCAGTCTTGCAGACACAAAAGACTCAGACATCATCATATGTACGGCGGGTGTGCCCCGACGGCCGGGACAGGACAGGAACGACCTTGCCTTTGAGAACGCAAAGATCATCGCCGAAACCGCCGAAACCATCGGCCGGTCTTCACCCGACGCCATTCTCTTTCTTGTAACAAACCCCGTCGACGTCACGACCGCCGTCGCCCTGAAGTATTCGGGGCTCCAGCCGAGACAGATCTTCGGCCTCGGAACGCACCTCGACTCGATGCGTTTGAAATCCCTGATTGCGCGGTACTTCCGCGTTCACGTCAGTGAGGTGCATACGCGTATCATCGGCGAGCACGGCGACAGCATGGTTCCGCTCTGGTCGGCAACGACAATCGGCGGCATCCGGATCAACAGCCTGCCCACCTTCTCGGGCCTGCCCGCGCAGGAGATGATCGACGCTGTCAGAACAAGCGGCGAGGCGATCATCAGGGATAAGGGTTCTACCGTCTACGGGCCGGGGGAGGCAATTGCAACCCTTGTGAAGACGATCCTCGGGGACGAAAACCGTATCCTCACCGTCTCAAGCTACATCAAAAGCGAGATTCACGGGATCGGCGATGTCTGCATCGGCGTACCCGCCCGCATCAACCGTGACGGCGTCTTTCCAGTTCCGCTCAGCCTCGAAGAGGACGAGGTCGCCGGATTCCGCGAGTCGGTCAAGAAGATCCGCAAAGTAACTGCCGACGTGATGGAACGGCTCGAAGCGGCTCGTTAAGAAAAAGAGTATCGGGAATCCACTTATACGAGCGTGGATTCGATGATCTCGGCGCTTGCAACGCCTTCGATCTGCTGGAGTGCTGCTTCGACTTCATCAGGAGCCCCGGCTTTGTCGGGGACGACGATGGCGGCTTTCAGCGCCACGAGACCGAACCCGATCGGTTCTTCCCGGATATCGTCGACCGGGACGGCTGCCTTGACCGCTGCTTTGAGCGCTTCACGGTCAACATCGGGGGATTCCGGCATTATCTTCACGATTATGGCTACATTTCCCATTATTATGGCCCCTGGAACCCGCACTTCGGGCATGTATAACCTATGCTCTGCTCCCTGCACCGGTAGCACCTGTTAATCTCGTGCGCACACACCGGGCACGGGAACCAGGTGGATCCTTCCTCAGCCAATGTGGCGTTGCATGAGGTACATCGATCTCTCGCTATCATCGTCGTTTCCTCGAATGTTAACCTATCATATCGCCCCCGCAGCAATTAAAATCTCGGATCTACGAGAGTCCCGACGACCGTCTCATCCCGGAGGGCCCGGCGGACCCGGTCGTCGTGCCTGCCGTTCACCACCCGTGCCCGGATGTTGTGCTCGAAGATGAACCGGAAAAACGCAGGATCGACCTCGTCGGAGGTGATGGAAGGATCCTCGACCTGCGTGAGGAGCTTGCGGCGGTGGTGGATGCCGTCGACCGATTTCAGGAGCAGGAGATCGGCCGAGAGTTCGTGCGCGACCCAGGCGGCGATGGTGTCGGAGGTGACGTCCCAGGAATGGGGGAGAGGATCGGTCTTGCGGAGAGCGCAGTAGGGGAGGAAGACCGCCACCTCCGTGGGGTCCGCGAGGGTGGAAACCGCCGAGATGCCGTGCGAGGCGATGTACCACCCGAACTGCTCCATGCCAGCGACCGCCATCCAGTGGGCGGCGTCCTCGGAGACGTCGAGGCGCCGGACGAGGTCGGCGAACTTTCCGCCGCCGGGCACGATCAGCACCGGGCGCCCGGCCTCCAGGAAGATCCCGAGCAGGGGGACAGTCCGGTCAAAGAGGCTTCCGCCCACCTTGACGACCAGCGGGGATGCAGGCGAAGTCATATCGTTTTGCTATTAAACCGGAAATGACATAACTTTGCGTATGCGCCTGATCGCCGCCGTTTTAATACTCCTATGCCTCCTTGCCGGCACGGCCGGTGGTATTCAGATTGTCGAGTTCTGTCCAGACCCCTATCAGCCCGGCGATCCCGACGAGTATCTCGCGCTCGAGGGGACAGGGGTGCTCGATGGTTACGTCCTCTCGGACGGCGAGGGCGGCTACCGGTTCCCGCCGGGAACCCGGATCGACGGGCGGCTGGTGATCGCGAGAGGCGGGCCGGCGTTCGAGCAGGCGCACGGCTACCTTCCCGACTTCGAGATCGAGGCGCGGACAGCGGCCGTGCCGGACGTGATCCCGAACGGGAACCTCCTGATGGCGAACAGGGCCGACGAACTCCTCCTCTACCACGGGACCACCCTCGTCCAGCAGATCGTCTGGCCCGGCGACGTCCATCCACGGGAAGGACAGATTCACTACCTGGAGGACGGCGTCTGGGACCCGCGCCCGCTCTTTATCGGCCAGTCCCGTCTTCTACCCGCGACGTTCGACGGCGTCGCGGTGACCGCGTTCGTCGCCCCGGACTGCTCCTACGAGATCTTCTCGGCGGCCGTCGCGGAGGCGGAGCGCGAGATCCTGGTGAATGTCTACGAGTTCACCGACGAAAAGATGGCAAACGACCTCATCTGCGCCCTTGATAGGGGGGTGGGCGTGACCGTTCTCCTCGAGGGTGGGCCGGTGGGCGGCGTCTCCGCAGAAGGGCGAGCAGTCGCGGGCGCCCTCAACCGGAGCGGCATCCCGGTTCTTGCGATGACGACGACGGATGCCGCCCACGCGAAGTACCGCTACGACCACGCGAAGTACCTCGTCATCGACGGAAGCACCGTTCTGCTCGGGAGCGAGAACTTCAAGCCCGGCGGCTACCCGGCACCAGGGCTGCAGGGCAACCGCGGCTGGGGCGTCCTCCTCGAGGACCCGGGACTCGCAGCCTACTTCCGGGAAGTCTTCCTCTTCGATTCGGCGGGAGGGGATATCGTCCCGCTTGAAGTGACAGCGGCCGAGCTCTGCACACCCTGGGCACCCGACTACACCGTGGAGTTCGCTCCCTGCCGGGCGGAAGAAGCCCGGGTGACCCCCGTCCTCTCCCCGGACACGAGCACGCTCATTCTCGGGCTGATCGAGGGGGCGGAAAAGAGTATCGCGATCGAGCAGGCCTACATCACGAACGAGACGCCATACGATCTCAACCCTTACCTCACGGCCGCGATCGACGCCTCACGGCGGGGAGTCGTTGTCCGGGTGCTCCTCGATTCGGTCTGGTTCAACACCGAGGGCAACGCGGACAACGACGAGATGGTCGAGACCATCAACCGGATTGCGGCCGCCGAAGGGCTGCCGCTCGAAGCGCGGCTCGCCGACCTTGAAGCGAACAACCTGGCGAAGATCCATAATAAAGGCGTCATCGTCGACGACCGGGCGGTGCTCGTCAGCAGCATCAACTGGAACGCCAACTCACCGGCGTTCAACCGGGAAGCCGGTGTGATCATCGAGCAACCGGATATCGCTGCCTACTACAGAGAGGCTTTTGAAGACGACTGGAACGCCGCGCAAGAAGAAGGAGCGGGAGATGCTCCCGGACCGGACCTGCTCAAGATTGTGGCGGCGGCATGCATACTCGCCGGGCTCACGGGGCTCTATATCTACCGGCGGAGACGCATCTGAGGCCTCACCGTCTGCCGGCAAGGTCAGCGGAGCGGCAGACGTCGCAGATGGTGATCGTTCCTTCGCCCGAGGCGACGGCGGAGACCCACCGTTCGATGACTGATTCGAGGTCTCCGGGGAAGTTTTCCCGATTAAATCCGCGTTTTCTGCTCATGTACTGGGATATCGCGGCCCTGCTGATCCCGAGCCGCTTCGAAGCTTCGCTCTGGCTGATCCCGCGTTCGTTCACCAGACGGTAGACCATCTCGGCGCGCATCTGGGGAAGCAGCCTTCGTGCGAGGGTATCGCAACGCATGATGTCGCAGGAATAAGGCTCGGTCATTGTGCAGACACCATCTGGGAGTCTTTGTACTCATAGAGGATCTGTCGGGCGTCCCTGAAGTTGAACTTCTCCACGATCATATCGTTGTCTTTGAGCCTCTTTAAAGCATAGCGCACGGTGCGGGGGGCCAGACTGCTGAGACGGACGAGCTCCTTATGGGTCAGGGCACCCCCACCCTCAAGCAGCAGGAGGATCTTTCTGGAGGAGGGGGGAAGGTTCACATCATCCATGTAAGTGAGTTAACGCTGTTAACATATCAAACTGACGGAAGTTATTAGCCCGGGAGTCGATAGGAGTACCATGCTGGAACGACAGGAGAAAGCAGCACTCGCCGTCCTCGTATGCGTCGTCGGGATCGTGCTTGCGGCACACCTTCTCTTCGCCGCATTCGGCCAGTCGCTGGTAGCGGACCCGTATTCCGAAGAGGTTCCCGATGGAGCGCTGGTCCTCCTCGAAGGGAGCATCGAAGGGATCAGGGAGACATCGACCGGTGGACACCTGATCCTCACCATTAACGGCACCCCTGTCTTTCTGCCGCAGAACGTGGCCACCGGGCTCGAGCTCCACGAGAACGAGAACATAACGCTTTACGGGGTCGTCCAGACCTACCGCGGGACGCGAGAGGTGGTGGTGTCCTCTGCCGGGGATATCCGGGTGGTGAAATGACCTACTTTGTCTTCGTGTAGAAGATATCAGCATCGTCGGCGTCCCCGAAGAGGGGCTGTCCACGCCGGGGTTTTTCAGGGTTTTCTTCCGCCTTTTTGACCTCCGGTTCAGGCTCCCGGCGAGCGGGGGCCGGGGTCTCGTCGCGTCTCTCCTTCCGTCGTCCCTCCACACCGGTCCCGGAGGGCAGGTCTCCGTCGTTAATCCGCACGCTCGGCATACAGGAGAATCGCCCGGCCCGCTATATGACACCTCTGGATCAACCGCCGATGATACTGGATTTTTGGATACAGTGAGCCGCTCTCCCCCCACCCATCAGGCAGGAGGCAGCGATCAGAGGGGGGAGCGGACGTAGGACTGGTCCTTGCACCGTGCCGTGCCGCCGCGCGGGCATTACGCGGCAGAGATCCGGAAAAAATTTCCACACAGAAACAGAAATATGCAACCATTGCGCGAGCAGCAGTAACCCGGGGAGAGAGAGCCGGCGACACAACGGGCCGGAGCGGTGCGGAGGATTACCCGCTATCCGCCGTCCCCGGCAACGCCAGACGGGGATTCTGGCCGATCAGTCTGGTGCTGCTCGGGTTCACCTTCTTCTCCGCCACGATGTGGGGTGGCGGCAATCTCGGGGTTGCGTTCCCGCTCTGGCCAGACCTCGCCGCGATCATCCTCTGCGGGAGCACGATCCTTGCAGTCTACGTCGCCGGCCTCGGGTACGTCGGCTACAAAAGCGGCCTCTCCACCGCCCTCTCCGCCCGGTTCGCCTTCGGTGAACTGGGAAGCCGGTGGTCCGACGCCCTCCTCGGGTTCACCCAGATCGGGTGGTATGCCTGGGGGACCGCGACGATCACGATCATCCTCACCCGCCTGCTGGACCTCGATACACGGCTGCAGGCACCCCTGATGGTCTGCTTTGGCCTCGCCTTCTGCCTGACGGCGTACATCGGCTACCGCGGGATTGCAGCTCTCTCCCGTGTCTCGGTCCCCGCGATGCTCCTTCTCATCGTCGCGAGCGTGTCGGTCGCCCTCCAGGATGCTGGCAACGGAGCTGCCCTCCTCCCGTCGGGAACAGCATGCGCGCTCACGCTCCCCGAAGCCCTCACGATCGTTGTCGGCACCTTCGTCTCCGGGGGCACCCAGGTCGCCAACTGGACGCGATTCGCCGGATCAGCGCGCATCGCGGTGGGTTCCACGTTCCTCGCCTTCTTCCTCGGGAACGGGCTGATGATCGCTGTCGGGGCCGTCGGCGCCGCCGTATACGGCCTCTCCGACATCGTTGAGGTGCTGGCAGTCCAGGGTCTTCTTTCCGCCGGCGTCCTGATGCTCTTCTTAAACATCTGGACGACCCAGGACAACACCATCTACAACTTCTCGGTCGCCGGGTGCCACCTCTTCAGGACTGAACGCCGGCGGCTGGTCACCTTCGCCGGCGCAACCACGGGAACGCTGCTCGCGCTCCTCGGGATGTATGACTGGCTGATCCCCTACATGACCCTCCTTGGGGTATTCATTCCGCCGCTCGGGGGGGTGATCATGGCCGACTTCTTCATCCGGCACCGGGGGCGCTACCCCGCGCTCGGGGAGGTGGCCACTCCCCGGTTCAACCTGCCGGGGCTCGCAGCATACGCTGCCGGTTCCATCGCCGCCCTCGTGGGCCCCGGCATTCCTCCGGTGAACGGGATCGTCGTCGCGTGCCTCGCCTATGCGTGCCTCGTCCGGCTCACATGAACCGTTCGAACCGTTCGCGGGGCACCCGGCAGATCGGGCAGATCTCGGGCGGTTCGTTCCGGGCACAGAGGTAGCCGCAGACCCGGCACCGCCAGACCGGGTACTTCAGGTCTCCCGGGACTGCAGCACGCTCCTCTTTCTGCCGCTTGCGCTCCGCCGGCCCCGGCCGCCGCTCCGGGACGGGATCGGCGGCACGCTTCCCGGCCTCCACGTTGGCAGTGACGTAGAGGGCGCAGTAACAGGCGCCGTAATCGTCGAGATCGGGGTCCCGGTAGTCGCAGGGGCAGATGATGTCGAGGTCGTCCTCCCGGTCTCCCGAGGCGAGGCGGCACGGGCAGGAGATGTAACCGTAACGCTCCTGGTTCGCGAGCAGCCCCCTGACGAGGTCCCGGGTGAACTCCCGGTCCGGGTTGAGATGATAACCGCCCGCCTCTGCCTCGCGGGCGAGGTCGCGCGTGAACCGGTCGACCTCCCCGTCACTCACCGCGTCAGGCACCGACCGCCTCCCGGATCTCGTCTTCCCGGAACCCCACGATCACCTTCGTCTCATTGATGACGACCGTCGGAAACGAGACCTGGGGATTCCAGCGTTCGACCTCCCGGACCACATGATCACGCTCCTCCCCCGCGAGCAGATCCACGTAGACGTACGAGAACCCGACGCCGAGGTCGGTGAGAAGTTCCTTCGTCCGGGCACACCAGCCGCAGGTGCTCAGGGCGTAGAGCATTACCCTGCCGCGGTCGACGCCAGGCACGTGCTGCATCTCTACCAAAAAACCTCCTCCGTTTCACCCTGCTACGGGGGCCGAAGGTAAGTAGCTTGCCCTGGAGCGGGGTGGGTCAGGAGGAAGCGGGCTCGAGGAGAAGGGACAGGCTGGCACCATTCCCGGAGATCGCAAGCGACGCTCCCGAGAGCCCGAACTTCCGCCGGTAGAACCGGAGCCTCCGGGGAGAGAGGAGTACGGAACCCTCGATCAGGAGCCCGACCGCATCCCCCTCCCGCCGGAGGGTGAGCCGGATCTCCCGGGCGCCGGCGGTCGCCATATCCTCGAGGACGCCGACGACTTCGTCACAGAACCGTTCCCGGTCGATCAGCACCGGCGGGAGTGGACCTCCGGCGTCAAGAACCAGATCGACGTCCTCAAAGAACGGGAGGTAGGCGAGCCGGGAGACGAGTTCCGCCCGGTATGCCGCCGGGTCGTCCGCCGATTCGATGAACGCCTCGTCCGAGAACGGCGGGGTCAGGAGACCGGCCACGAGCTCGCGAAGCACCGGCGGGAGGTCGGCAGCGGAGAGGTGCGCGGTGTCCCGGTAGCCCACGATCGTGTTCATGAAGTCGGTGAGCAGGCGGCCAGCCCGGCGAAGGAGCGACGCATCGACGACGTGATCCAGCCGGTCTCCCGCAAAGTGGGCCTCGATCCGCTGGATCACCTGGACGGCCTTGAGGACCAGCTGGACCTCGAACTTCTCCCCGGCGTTGAACTCGTCGGTAAACCGTGAAAAGTCAGTGAGAAACCCGTCAATCTGGTCGGACTCAAGGAGTTCCAGGTAGCGCCGGGCCTCTTCGGCCTCGCCGAGGTCGTCGAGGCGGTAGGCGAGGGCGTAAAGGCGCCCCGCGAGCACCGCAAAGGTCCGGTTGACCTCCTGGAGCAGGTCGACGGCGTGCTCCAGGGAGTCAGCGAGCCGTTCCCGGTCGAAGGTGCCGATGTCGGCCATCTTCTCCGTCTCCCCCTGCAGCCGGTCGAGGAGCGCCGGCATCGCCGTGGCCGGAATGCTCCTGCCGTGGCCCGGGCAGCAGAGGCTCACGGGTTCGTGGGCAACGATCCACCGGACCCTTCCTACGGACTCAAGCAGCGCCGGCTGGTCCCAGCCGGCAAGCCCGGCGATCCCGGGGCTCGCGGAGAAGAGGAGATCGCCGATGAAGAGATACTCGCCGAGCCGGATGCAGATGCTGTCGGGCGTGTGCCCGGGGGTGTGGTAGACCGTAAGGGTATCTCCGGAACAAAGCGGGATCCGTTGCCGGTGGAGGGTGATGCCGCCGTCTGTCTCCAGGGTTTCGCGGTCGCGGGCAGCAAGAAGGGGGAGGCTGACCGGAAGCGGCTCGACCTCCCACCCCATGAGCTCCGCAACCGTCAGGGCCGCATCGCCGGCCTCGAGCGCCCGGGCTCCTGTCTCCTCTGCGGCGATGCAAAGATGCGGAAGAGACCGGAACCGCCGGTCCCGGGCGGCCTGGTAACAGTGGTCGGCGTGGCAGTGGGTGAGGAAGAGGGTGACCGGCCGCAGGGTTTCCCGGAGAAGGCCGTCCACCTGTTCGAGGATCCGCTCCATCTGCCCGGGGTCCGCCCCCGTATCGACGAGCAGGATCTCGCCGGGTGTCCGGATGAGGTAGGCGTTCGAGCAGGTGACGTCTGGTTTCCGGAGGAAGGGGTAGATCTCGGCACCGGCGGTACCCGGCACCGGCTGCCATTGTTGGTCGTTGAGCATGTCTGCACCTGCAAGGATAACTGACCAGTGTTAGACTGCAGGGGAGAAAAAGCAGGCTGGTTTTCCCCGTAAAGAGGAACGCCCGGCCGGATGGCGGGGCTCGGGTAGTTTCTTATCCCACTGTGCAGGAAGGAGAAGTGAGGTGAACGTATGAGTGTCAGAAGACTTGCCGGAATCGCGGCCGCGCTCGTGATTGCGGCATGGGTTTGCGGCACTGTCGCCGCACAGCAGACGGGCATCAACGAGATCGGTATGGTCACCGCCGGGGAGTCGATCACGATCGGCGGGACGACGAACCTTGCGCCCGGCAACCGCCTGCTTGTTGAGGTGACGCCGGTCGGGTTCGGGCCGGGGAACGCCCCGGTGCAGGGAGGGACGGCCGGGACGGCCGTCGTAGAGGAGGGGAACAACACCGCGAACACCTGGTCGTTTGAGGTCGACACGACCGGGTTTGAGCCCGGGGAGTACAGCGTGACCGTGGAGTGGGTCGAGGGCGACGCCGCCGCAAGCACCATCTTCACCATCGCCGAGGCGGCGGCGGCAACCCCGACGCCGACGGTGACCCCGGCCGCCACCACGCCGTCGACGACGATGGCGACGACCCCCACCCCGACCGCGGCAGGGCCTGCTCTCCCGGTGGCGGCGGCCCTCGCGGCAGGGCTGGCCGGCTACCTGATGCGG